>Ga0099824_1006056_pt1 | contig 16766 bp, 4 predicted proteins | sample SiratrowhiteBW_FD_76837 | JGI IMG/M metagenome (GOLD analysis project Ga0099824, IMG submission 76837) | Root nodule microbial communities of legume samples collected from California, USA - Siratro white BW | ecosystem: Host-associated > Plants > Roots > Nodule | place: USA: California...
GTACACTGATTCTGTGTGATTGGTGTTAATATTTGTTAATTGTTTGAACCTCTGCAGATTGCATTATAAGTTTCTTTTAAGAATTTGTATTCTTACATTAAAAAGAAAGTTTGCGAAAAGAATTGAAAAGGGTTCAATTCACCCCCCCCCCCTCTTGAACTTAGGCCAAATACTTACTTTAACACCTTTATTTCATCTCTTAAAAGTTCTCCCTCATGGGCCCTCATACATGCACATTAGAATGATGAGAATGATCACTCATTTTTTAACAAAAAGTTTTTCACAAGTTGTTTTTCAAAAGTTTACAAAATGAGTGATAATAAATTTCACAAATGCTCTTTTTATATATTTTGGGTGAAGTTTCTAAAAAGAAAAGTTATTGAAAGTTAACTAAGTTGACTTCCAAGAAAGAGAAGTGAGTCACAAACAAACACTCTTAAGTATCATGTCTTTTCTAATCAGAGTTTTCCTTAAACCAATTTCACAAAATCTTAGTAAAAACTTTAAAAAGCTTTTATCCAAGTGTATGTGTGTGTGTGTGTCTACAACGGAATCCTAAAGACCAAAGGAAGGTCTACTATATTGATTTCGAGATGATTAATTCCTAATTACCACAAAGACCTAAGAAAGTAAATAACTAAGTAAAATTGCAAATGATAAAATGAAAGTAATTAAAACTAGACAAAATCTAAGTGAAAGTACAAGTGACACTTGGAGCCTCTTGACACACTTTCACTAGACTATGCACTTACTATTACAATGGTCAAACTTGGGATTGCTTTAAAGGCGTTTTCCCATAACACCAAAGCAAGTAAAGATTACAAGTGAATAAGAAAAGCAAAATAAAATTTCATGACAACTATTGAGCTTACAAAGACATTTTCTTTTCCATTCTTGAAAATTTTCAACCCTTCCTCTCAAGTGTTTATCACTCTTCTTCTGAGTCTTCTACTTATTTGTTCTCTCAAGCAGAGTCATCCTTGTCATGATTTTCTTTTTCACCAAGATGCTACCTAGCAATTTAGATAACCTTTTTCCTCCAAGATCACAAACTAAGAAATTATTCCTTCTCAAAAGGTCAATAAACCAAAATCAAGAAAAAACTCAAAATTAGAAATGTGAAAATCAAGAAAGTGAATATATGACAAACTAAAAATAATGAATTTAAAGACACAAAATCAAAAAATTAAAGCTGCAAAAACAGTAGGCGCACAAATGAAATCTTAAGAAAGGATCCTGCCTTTCATTTTAGGACAAAACACTTAAGGATATGCTACCACTTTGTTCGCAAAGTAGTAGAAGAAGGAGGTTTGAATATGCAAAAGATTTACACCAATGAATACCTAACAAATGTTATGAAAAAGTTGCTTAGCAATGACAAGTTTATATGAGTTCAATCCTACTATGACTTATTGGAAAAATAAACAACAAGATGATAAAGAATAAAACATTGTGTAAAAATTTGATTAATTTCATCAAAATTTGTGAAAGAATATGAGAAGAAAAGTTCCACATTAGGGAAAATTTACTTCAGTGCTTATTTTTCTTGTTATAAAAGGAGCACAATGTTTTCTTAGTAAGCCACACCAAAATCATTTTCTTTTCTTTTCTTTTGCTTTAGTGTTTAGTGCTTGAGAGGAAAATTAAGAGAAAAAAACATAATTGCTCCTGTAAGATTCTTCTTGTAATTGTTTTCTCTATTTTTCAAAAGAGGATGTTATTTCTTTCTCCATAGAGTTAGAAAGAACAACATTGCAATTTTTTTTAGTGAAATTACATTTTTTCCTATTAACTATTTTGTTTTTCTTTTTCATCTTTTATTGTAATTGAGAATTCTTATGTTTTTAATCTAATATTCAAGAAAGATTGAAAAATGATATAAAAAGGAGAATGAAAAAAGATGAGGATAGTAAAATAATAAAAGAAAGGAAGATGAAGATGGTAGAAAATAATCTTTGCGTATCTATGAACTAAATTAACCAAGTATCTAATGGAAATGCCTGTGGTCTTCTTATTATGTGAAAGAAAAAGGTTTCTCTAATATGAAAATTGTGAAGGATGTGGTAAAGAATTGAGATAACATGATCACACACAAGTGAGTATTGCGAATGTATAAGCAACATGTGATTTAATAAGGGAAAAGCTAGCATGAGATTAAAAGTATGGTGAAAGCTAAAAATATATTGTTTGATGCGTGACACACAACTTCAATTCTTTGAAATGTCTACATGAAAGAAAAATATCAATAACTTATAACAATAAAAAAATAAATAAAGGCCTTTTAAAGAATTTATTCACCATTTAGAATTTGTTTATTTATCCTTTTATTAGAAGAAAATTTACATGAAGCAAATAATAAAATAATAAACATTTGATACAAGTTTTTTTAGTTTCAAATAAAACTCACTACTTGGAAGAATCGGTCACAATAGAAATTCGAGAAAACTATGTCTCGTCCATTGTTAATTTAATTTCTAGTGAATTCTTAATTTAACTTTTATATATAAAACTTATCAAGGCGCTTTCTATATATGCAAAATATTATAAATTTAGTTCATATTAGTTATATTTTAATTTCTTCACTAAGTTTTTGTTTTATGTGTTATTATTAATTCGTATATATATACACATATATCAAATTAAAAATATGTTACATATAAGTATTTATTTATTTGATTTTTTTTTAATTCCCTAAACCTTTTAATCTATCACCCTTCATATTTAAATTAAATTTAAATATTCTTTTAAAGCTGTCAATTTATCAGCAGATTAAATACTTATAAAAATTTATATATAATTATTTATTAAAATTTTTAATTTCAATAAAATTTACGCGTAAAAAACTTTATTTAATGTAAATTTTAATTATAAAAAGCAGATGTATTTGTATATAACCCACAAACTAATATTAATTAAACAATCACCCAAATTAGGAACCAGGCCCCAAATTAGAAACTAAGGTTGGCCCAAAAGAAAGCTATGCGTGATGGACTGACTCTTCGTGCACCTATGCACCTCTATACTGTCTTTCTGCATCTATAGTAAATGTGATTTTACTATTTTATTTTTTTAATTTTTTTTTAATCCAATCCTATCTTTCATCCCTTTTACTCAGGACCTTCATCTCTCATATCTCCATCCATAGCACTTCCATTATGCACGTATGACGTTCCACCTCTGACGTTGCGAACGGAAAGTGAAAACTACAGAAAGTGAATCTTTGATTTAGGATTCACATGCCACTAAAACTACAGAACTTGAAAACCAATGCCAATGTAGACATGCGATAGAGGAATACACCCTAAGTGTTTTCCTATGCTGAATCAAAAAGAAAGAAGACACTGATTGTAGCCCAGAGAGATGAGAGGAAATGAAAAATAAAATGAAAAACAAATTAAAACACTGTTGACGACAAACAAAGAAGTCCTCAAATCCTTCCCTCTCACAATTACAGCCTCCAACACAATGTTCTTTCACCTCTATAATCTCTCTCCCTCGGACTTTGGTTGCCCCAAAATTCTATTTCCATAACTGAACGCGAACTCAAAACCTCGATGTTCTTTTCTATCTTTAACTAAATCTTAAATATTAAGGATATTTTTGTCTTTTCCTGATTACTAACATAGAAATATTTAAAATTTAAAATTATGAAAGTGCAGAAAAACAATATGGCTAAAATAAAAATATTTTAAATTATGGAAGTGCACGAAGAGATCCCAATCTTTTAAACGTGCAGTATAAACTGAAATTTCAACAGTATATTTTTATCCTAAATTCATATGTACATTAAAATACGAAAGATATATTGTTTAATGTACAATTTGTATCTTTTGTTTTTTTTTTTAATTTTAAAAACACTTGATACAAAATTAATTTTTAATATAAAATTTATTTTTTAATAGTAACAATATTGACATAAAATAAACATAAACAATAAAAATATTTTTATATATTAATAATTAAAAGTTATGATCTATTATATTATTTTAATTTAAAATACAAAATCTAGGTATATAATAAAATTATAATAAATTATCTAAGAGTTGTTTCTAATCTAGTATGACATTTATAGCTTGTATTTATTGATATTATATTAAGTGAAAATAAATAAATCATGATAAAATAATACTAATAATAATAAATAAAAATATGATAAATTACTAATTGGATTGGACAAGTATGATTATGTTGTGATGCTGATTGTGTCTCATTCTCATTCAAATTAAGCTACCAATGATATGGTAATACATCTTTGCCATTCCCAGAAATACATATGAATGTGACACTGATTTTTTAACTAATGCATGTATCAGATAAGTAACAAAATGGTGAACAAAGTATAATAATTTATTATTAATAATAGTCGCTGTAACTCCTTCCAATGGTTGAGGAAGTTAAGAAACATTTGCTTGTACCTAAACTATCGTAGAACGCACACGTTCCAAGCCGTATAAGGAGGTCAATGGTGTTATGAAGGTTTCTCACTCACAAACACGAGCAACACAGAAGAAATGGAGGGTGCGCCAATGGAGTAAGAACATAAAGTGGGGGAGAAAGAAACGTAGGGTTGGTTTATAAATGGAAGCGAAGGTATTTTTGTCACTTCGCCACCCCATGGGGTGCAGGTTTATAAAATGGGGTGTAGAATGAAGAGGTCCATCTATTGACGTTGAATTGGGTCCATTTTCTTTATCCTCCCCTGAATTCAACAGAAAGAAACACTTCTCACACTTCACTTCAAACAATACTATCTTCCTTCATTCCTTCATTTTCAGTTTCCTCCAATGGCTTCCATTAACTTCAATCCCTTCGGGGGAAACTGGTTCTCTAAACCCCCCAACCCTCTCTCTCTCCCCTCCTTCCCCAACAACGCCTTCAACCTCGCCGACGCACCCTCCCTCTACCCCAACTTCGCCGCCATCTCCCTCCCCAACCCCTTCCGCCGCAAGCCCAAAAAGCCCGCCGAACCTTCCGAGCCCGGTGCCTATGAGATGATGGCCCGCCAGGCCATTTGGGAGGCCGAGAACATCCCGGACTACCGCCACACCCCGGAGGTCGACAAAATCCTCGCTGAGAACGACGCCGCCTTCGGCTCCGACGACTCGGTCTTTGAGAAGCGCGAGAACGCCACGGAGGAGGAAATTCGGGAGAACGCGGAGATCGTGGAGATGATGCGCAGCAGCCCCGTGGTGCAGTTCCTGGCGCGCGCCGAAGAGATTCTCGACACGATAAACGAGATGGAGCTGAAGGAGAACGAAAAACCCTACCACGATGAGGATTGGGAGATGTGGAAGCAGGTTCCGCATGTTATTGGGCTCGACGGACGGCCCATGCCCCGCAAGGCCCAGAAGACCCGCGAAGAGGCCGACGCTAAGTTTTGGGACTTCGCCAGACAGTTCTTTTTCGGGCTCTGGAACTTCAGACAGCGGCCCTATCCTCCCGGGAAGCCCATCGACGCGGCCCAGTCCATTGGATATAAGAACCTCGAGAGGCGCTACTATGACTGTGAGTTGCATTCAATATTTTTCCCATCCTACTTATTTGCCTGTGTTCTATGTTTCTAGGTTGTCCTTTCATGTGAGATGTAACATATTTGCACAAAACTTTTTCATAACAACTTACTACAGAAAAATAAAGTAAAAAATAAAACGGCATTATTCAAACTTTATATTTAGTCAATACAAACTAATGTGTATTTTTTTTTTTTTATTTGTGAAACAAATTTAGTTTAATTTTTTTTCACGTACGACCTGAGGTTGAAGTTATTTCGGATTGCACATATTACCTCTTTTTTCAAACATATACAACGATGTTTAATTAAGGGGAGATAGTGTAATGTACAAGAGATGTCAATGTAATGTCCTTAAACAATTAAGGAGTTTTTGGTTGGTCCGAAGGAGGGATATCTGGCAAAATCTGTGGAAAAGACATGGGAGACGAGTCTGGTTTAATCAGACCTTAAACAAATGACGGGTGGAACCATGGAAGTGTAAGAATTATAATTAGTCACTGTCAGGTTTTGATTATTTATAGAAAAAAAAAAAAAAAAACTAGTGTACCTCAGTTCCTGAAAGTTACACGCTGTGTGAAATGTATGAGAGGGTCATTTTATGCTGCGGTTGTTTTCTTGATGGATTCAAATTCATGAAACTGCCCACCAAGACAACTTTTCTGTGCATAAAGTTATAGTAATAATATTATTATTTTAGTGATATTTTAAGCAGTTATAACACAAGTTGATATCACATATTGAGTAGAGATATGAGTGATGTAGTTCTTATTAGTTTGGGATGTATACTTGTAAGTTTTAAGATGTATCATAATCTATCTCTGGTCGTTATTTCGCCACTTGTATCTTTACATGTTTGTTAGTTGTGATTTGTGAGGGAATGCTGTTATCGAGCACCCCTATTTGTCCATGCATCATGTATTGTTGAGGGGGTGTACGTGAGATCTCAAGTTAGAGATGTAACTATTGTTTTCTTTACAAGTTTTGTGATATTGAATTAGGTCTCGGGTTCAAATTCTAATATCAATAACCTTACCTTATGAAGTGAAATTGATTACATGGATCATGCAATGTCATTAAACTTAGTTAAAGCTAAATTCTCAAGAATATTATACATCATGAAGCGATATTTTGGACATAATTGAAAGAATTATGTTAATATGTCAAAATTTAGAAAAGAAGATCACCTACATGTTGCAAAGAGGTATATGTCAAATGTTATAAATGTAACCTAGCATATAAAAGTCTATCAAATTAAGAGAACTTTTTGATCTTGAATTTTTCTCTTCTAAAGTAAGGGTGAAATAAAGTATCGTAGTCGTTGAACAGCATTAACAGAAAAGCTGTGTTCAGATTCTATAAGGTCTTGGATTTGACTCTAGGTGAAATATGTACTGGAATATTTGTGTTGAAATACTTAATATACATTGTTGATGTGGGTTAATCGGTAAGAATTGATAGCCTAGATAAAAATATATTGATTCTTGTTCATGATACCTCAGGCATTTATCAATTTTGGTGCTCTATGCTTGGTTGTGAAACAAGCTATACCTTTTTAATTTGTAAGGGAAAAAAATCGTAGGTTAGAAAGGAGTGTTTTGAACATTTTGTGGTTATATTATTGCTAGTTTGCTATAAGATGGGAGTTGAATGTGAGATATCTAATCAATATTATCATTGTCCGTTGAAGCTTTTGTAATAAAGTATCACACTCTACTTGTAAAATCTTCTATTAGTTGATGTATCTGCCCATTGTTTTACTTTTGGTTCTATGATGTTATTCCCTTTTCCTAATCAATGTAGTTATCATGAGGAGTGGTGGATGGTACTATAAGGATCGGCTGGGTCGCACAAGAGGACCGTTAGAGTTGATTACGCTTAAAACTGCATGGGGTGCTGGGATTATTGATAAGAACACTTTCATTTGGGGAGAAGATATGGATGAATGGGCACCCATTCACATGATTTACGGAATGGAGCGTGCAATTGCCACTTGGGAAGGTCTGTTGAGCTCCATGTTTTTTCTTTCTCTAATATACTCTTTATTGTTTAGATTTGAGCAGAGTCTATGACAGAAATTGTAAACTATTTATATGTCTTTTGACCATTTTGGCATCGTTCTTTATGATGATTGACGAATATAGGGCGTGAAAAAGTAGGGAGTATAGCATATATAAGCACTTGAGCATTTGTTTCTGTATGAGCCTACGAGGTGGCAAGATACAAGACTAATGGACCAGTTACCATTTACAATCAAATGTTAGATCTATATGGTGTTTTGCTCTGCTCTACAGATCAGTGGTGTTTTTTATTTCTTAGTTTCAAATCGTTAGAAAACTTTATGAGATGGGAGGAATCGTTCTGTGTAATTTTCCAAATTTGTGGTCCCTCAGTTGCTGCATCAGTCAAAGGGAGAATAGGAGGCTATCTGGAACTGTTTTGAACATGTTCTGTTAACAACGCCCCCTAAAATTGGAATATCACATTATCCAGTTTTCGACACAAATCTTGATAACTGTGTGTTCAATACTTCTTGACAAAAACTGTAGAAGTAAAATAATAATAAATGCAATTTTAGGTTGTCTTCTTACTTGGTGTTTTGTGTTTTTGGCTTGGGGATTGTTCTGCTGCCCCCTTTGAGTTAGTATTTGATAAAAACTAATTCTTGGTTGGGCAACTTTTTAGTTAGACTTTGTGCTTCAGCAACAGCATTGCTTCACAAACTACAAAAGGGTATACCACCTTGGGTTCCTTTGAAGGGATTTGAAAAGAAGACTTATAAGCAACTTCAAGACGAGGCTATACAAAGCAAGAGACGTGATTTAGCAGTATTGGAAGCTAATGATGGTATTTGGCCTGGAGCTAAAATTCCAAGTTATGCCCTATTTCTTTGGGCTAGTGGCTCTGAACTGACCACTATATTGGAACAGGATCACATGCCCAACAAATACATTCCCAAACATACTAGGTATGCACATTCTGAGACTGTTACCAGAATAGCAGTGAATTGTGATTGCTACAATATTCAGCAATATGTTATGGTTTCTAACTCTTGCCCTTCCTCCCCCCTCCTCTTATTTTCTTTGGGTTGGGGTGGATTGCTGTGTGAGGCAGAAAGAGGTTGGCTGAAATCATTCCTGGGTTGAGGCCATGGGAAGTTCTGAGCATAGAACAAGCGATGGATCGAATAACATTTAATGGGGAATGGTACCGTGAGCCTCTTGGTTCCTACACCACTGGTCCCCCCTACCTGCAGCACTGGAATGAAGATGTTATGGTATACCTTTTTATTAAACATTTTGGATTCATTATTTTCTAATTTGATATTTTTAAAAAAATAAAGGAATAAAATGACATTTTACAAGCATAGGTGTATTAATATTTATGTTTTTTTTTATAAAGATGACAACTTCAATTTTAAAAAAAAAAAAAAAAAACCTCCCCTATCGCTCCAAAACAATGCTAACGCTTATGGAACATGAATTTTAATTTTCTTTGATTGTTTGCAGGAGTTGTATAAGATATTTGAGGATCTTAATTCTGAGCTGTTGGAACACATGGAGAAATCAATTGCTGGCTTTGATAAAATTATGGACAAGGTCAGGGATGATTTTTTGGCGAGGACTAACAAACTGTTGGAGCAGAAAGACAAAGAGAAAAGAGAAGAACGCAAGAAAGATGGGCTGCCCGAGTATTGGTGGCCTGAAAAACCATTTAAACCTTAGTGTCATTCTACATTATTTCTGCAGATCATATGGTAAGACTCCTGCGACTGAGTCTTTAAATTTAGTTAAAAGTTTTATTTTGAACCTGCCATTTGACATAGTTATCAAAACAAATTTATTTACCCACATGTTGACTAAAATGATGAACGGAATGTTTTCGAGAGGGGGTGGGAGAGTAAGATTAATTTTCCACCAGTTATTTGACTTTTGATTGACATATTTGACTTGGGATATATATATATATATATATATAGACGCTATATTCTCTACTATTGGTTAAATTTAGGGCAAAAAATTTAGTTGCATTGCTACAGGAATTTATTAGTTGCGTAGTAAAAGGTTCCACTAAATGTCAATAATATGCATGATAAAGGATTTAGAGTTAAACGTCAATAATATGGATAATCGAGTGTTTCATAAAATTAGCGTGCAAAATTTTGTCTATTTTTCTTAACTACAAAAATCATGAACAGAGTTTATTAAATAAGGAGTGAAATCTATAATTTTGTGATGTTTAATAGGTTTTAGCATATAGTAAGGAGTGTGGTAAAAAATGTGTTGCCAGCAATTCTTAACACGAGGGCATGCATTACGTGCGTTGCCTTTGGGAAGTTAAATATATCTGGCTGTTTATTTATATGCACTTTATATGGAATAAAATTTTAACAAAGTCTCAAGTTTTCAATCTAGATAGTGGTGTATTTTTGAAAAGGAATCTAGATAATGGACTGAAATAAATCTGGTTGGTTCTTTATTTGTTGCACATTGCGGTCTACTAATAAAAAGTTTACATCGTGGATTTAAATATATATATATATATATATATATATATATATATATATGTATATGTATATTTTTTCATACTCTTGGGAAAGTTGAAAGGTTGGTTCTTCCTGGACATATCTATCAGATTCTCATATTTTTCTGGGGGGCAATATCTGGTTGATTCATTAAAACACTATTGCAACAGGATCTTTTTCATTACAGGATAAGATTTTTAGATGGTGAGAAAGTGTGCTGAGAATGGTATCGTGTACAACAAATTGGGACAGGCTACAACAATTTTTGTCTTTCTTGGAGTTGGTTAGAAAATCACTATTGTTAAATATTGGAATGTACATTAGTGAATAATGAATAAAAATATTCATTAGCTTCTTGTGTTCTTTCTTTCGGAGGTGCGTGATCTCTAATTAGAATTCTTTCACATCCCCAACCTTTAACAGTTTGATTAATGGTGTGTTTAGTTCCGCGTTGGGCATCAAAATTTCACATAAAAAAAAAACATGAAAATAATGAGCCAGCTTAGCATTGTACATACTGTGGCTTTATGCACACTAATACCTTTCAACTCTGCTGAAACAAACTTACACCAACTGTATTGAAGATAGTTTGTCAAGATTTTCAAAATGATGCAGAAACAATTATTTTTGGCTTCAAAGTTGATGTACGTTTATTACAGGAAATGCAGAGATTTGTTTGTAACCACATGAATGAAGCTTATGGCTCCGTGAAGTAAATTTCCTGGCATTACATTCTTCCGTTAGAATAAGAATGTTTTGGAATGGGGAAGCTCATGAGGAATTTTGTCCTCCTAGAGTTATTAGACGAGATCATATTATATTTCTCTTATATATTTGTTGTGTATGGAATGTTTGTCTGTCCTTATTAATCTCACTGTGGATTCTGAAAATTGAGTACCATTTAAGATTGCCAAGGATGCTCCTACATTATCCCCTATATGCTTTGATGATGATTTGATTTGTCAAAGCGTCTCTTGACCTGCTGGAGAGACCCTTAACCTCTCAGGCCAAAATGTCAATCAAGCAACATCTAGAATTTTTTTGTCGAAAAATGTTAATTGGAGTATGAGTACGAGAAACCAGATGAATGATGCCCTTGTGTTTTGAATAACTGAGTTTTTTTTGGGAAGTATTCAGGGTTTCCGATGTTTTCGTCAAAGAGTTTCCAAGCAAACTTTCACCTAGAGTATAGAGAAAGTTTATCAAAGATCGTTTAATTGGAAAACTTCTTTGTCTCTTGCAGAAAGGTTAATTCTTGTCATTCAAGTCTTACCTTATGGTTGCTTATATTAATAGATTTTCGTGTTAAGATTTAGGCAGGAAATGTACATCCGTTCTTTGGGGTAATTTGTTAGGGTTTAGTTCGTATGTTTTGTGTTTCTTATGTATAACTACATAATCATATGTATATATGTGTTTATTATACACAACAGATTAATCTTATATCTCTTTACTCTATTTTCACATTGTGCCACCCTCATTTGGATTGGTGACACCGCCATTTAGATTGTCTCGGCCAAACAACCATCATGCTACAAAGATGACAGTGATCGGAGCTTCAACGCCCCTTCACATGTTTCTTCAAATCGTGTCACTATCATTGCTTTCTCTCGCATGTGATGACGTGTCTAACATCTTTCCTGATATCGATTACAAATGTTAGGCTCGCCTTGTATTTGTTTTGGATTTGTCCTTAATCTATTATTTATGGAGAAATTGAATTATTTATGGAGAAATTGAATGGAACTAATTATGGAACTAATTATAATACTTGGCCATTAGACATTAAATTATAGTTAGGGTTATGTTGATCATCTTACCTAGAATGTGACCATTATTATCAAAAATGAGATTTGATGCTTAATTATACATGGTTCTCAACGTATTATTCACTTATTTTTAAAACATTTTGTACTTATTAGACATGTTTAGAAGTTTCGTAATAAACCAAATTATTATATATTAAAGATATTCAACTATAATGATTGAATATTTGGCTAAAGTTCATACTCTTTTTCATGATTACATTAAATTATTGTTTCTTGTCTTCATTCCTTTTCAAGAACTCAAGCAAAGATCAAAATTTATAATATTATTGGCTTACATGGACTTCATGACGACTGTTAACATATCCATGATACGATTTTGGAATTCTCAATTATGCCTAATTTACTTCCACTTGCTCCATCATTTTGGTGTGTGAGGTAAGCTACCACTGATATACCTAGAGCGACTGATGACTCTTTCACTTTGGTATCTTAGCGTGATGATCACAATATTCTCACAAACCAACCAACTAAAAAGTGTTGCAAGTATGAACATTATCACAGGCTAGGCCACAAGATTGATATTACGCTTTACATGGTCGTCCTCCTTGATTTGTTATAGTTGTCCTAACTACTTCTTTGCAATTGTCTACTTCAGGTCTTACTTCATATGATACCTCAAGACAACTTGCTATTTTTAATGAATTTCTCAAATGATATGAGAATCATCATAACTTTAATTCCACTACTTCTATTGCACACACAAGTACATCTTTCGTTGGTCTCACTCCACTTTTCTTGGCCCTTGGATTATAAATTCAAGTCTCACAAATCATATTACTAGTAATAAATCTTTTTTTTCTTCTCTGTCTATTTTAGGTTATTTACCTCATTCTTACCATGGCCAATGATTCTAGGATCTCATCATATAGTGTTGGTATTATTTATTTTCTTCCTTGTCAACATCCAATTTTGTCTAGACAAATAAAATTATTCTTTTAAAAAAATAAAAAAAACAGAAAAAAAAAGCAGAAAAAATTAGGATTGAATTTTATTCATTAGAAATAGTCTTTTATTTCATTTTAAATATGGAAAAGTAGTTTAGAAAATAAAATATGTTACTTTATAATTTAAAATAAAAAAATAAAAATTAGAAAAAAGAGAGTTTTAGACTAATTTTATTTTTATTAAAAGAAAAAAAAACAAAAAAAAGACAAGAAATGAAATTTTAATCCATTTTAAGATAAATAGCAGAAAATAAAAGAAGAGAGAGAGAGAAAAAAAATGTTGAATGAAGCCCAATCTGGGTTTGGTCAGAAAAATAAAATGATTTGGTTGAGGCCCAATTTAATAGGAAAAATAAAAAAGTTATGAAGGTCTGATGACGAGTTCTTCCTACACCCTAATAAGATTCTTCCTGCACCCTAATAAAAAAATTCATTCTGCAATTATCCTTATATGAGAACCGGATGGCACCCCCATCCGGTTGTCATTTGAAAAAAATTGACAACCGGATGAGCAGGTCATCCGGTTGTTATTTTTGTTCAAATCCGGTTGTTAATTTTTTTTCAAATGACAACCGGATGGGGTGTCATCTGGTTCTCATTTTCAAATCAAAATGATAACCGGATGAAACCCATCCGGTTCTCATAGTCCAAATCAAAAAATTAATCCGTTTTCGATTTTGACTATGATAACCGGATGAGTTTCATCCGGTTATCATTTTGATTTGGAAATGAGAACCGGATGGCATCCCTATCCGGTTGTCATTTAAAAAAAAATTAACAACCGGATGAGAAGTCCATCCGGTTGTCATTTGAAAAAAAATAACAACCGGATGGGGGTGTCATCCGGTTGTCAATTTTTTTCAAATGACAACCGGATGGGGGTGCCATCCGATTCTCATATAAGGGTAATTGTGGAATGAATTTTTTTATTAGGGTGCAGGAAAAATCTTATTTGGGTGTAGGAAGAACTCTTCAGGTCTGATCTATTTAAGTCCAATCCATTAAGGGTATGTGAAAAAGAAAAAATAAAATTATTAGTTGTACTCTTTTTTATTAATTGTTGTCTTCATTTTCTCTCTCTCCAATTAGTACATGCAACTTACATCTCTGCACTTAACAGTCATCATGTAGTCATCATGTATCCTCTCTCTCATGGTTATTGATGTTTACTTTTACTATCATTAATTTGAGTAGTTCAAAATATTGAATTATATTTATTTCTTATTTTTCTCTAGTTATTTCAGATGCACAATTACTATATCCTTTCACTTGTACTACAGTGTTTCATTCTTAATTTTAATTGCACATAAAAGAGGGTTAATAAAATTAATTTGTTAGGTTTCTTAATAAAGATTGGTAATTGAAAATACAACTGCATAAAAGAATGACTCCGCACCTCTTTCATATTCTTTAAACCCTAATCAAATTAGGTAAATTGCATATGCTAAGGGAATGTAGTGGCGAAATGGGCTTCGGCCCAAATTTTATTAATAGTGCATGAAGTGAAATACAAAGCAAGACGAATTCTTCCTCCACCTATATAAAAAGTTAAGTTTCCCTTTTGCCCTTATAGAAATGACCAAAAAGGGTATGTGTTGGTCTCATATGAAAAACGCACAGGACATTCCTCCGTCTCCACAGTGATGCACAATAGCCATTTTTGCTCAAATACATCGTCAACAGTGGTGTTTTTGAAGGTTTAGTGGGTGATTAAACGATAAGAAAGACTTTTTAACCTATGGGGAGTGTTGATCGGCGGCAAGAAACGATGACGAGGTAAGATTTTTAAATTTTCGTAAATTTTGGTCGTTCTGTAGGTCACCCGGATGAAGCCATCTGATTTAGAAAGTTTTTGGAAATATAAATCGGATGGATGGACGTCCGATTTATAAATTACAAACGGATGCATAATGGGGGAGGTGGAATCTGATTTACAATTTATAAACTAGACGCCACACCGTCTGGTTTACAAATAGTTTGTTAATATGCAAACCGGATGACCAATGGGTGGTTACCTTTCGGTTTGTAAATTTGTTAAGCAAACACGATGATAGAGTCACACATCGTGGTAACTCTCTAAAGAAAACAATAACAGAAAATGGGACCGATGAATTCGAAAGAAACACTATCTTTAAAAGATCACTTTTAATAATAGTTCATCAATATTATTGCAAGAGAGGTTGTTTAGGAAAAAAGAAACTCACAATAGAGGAGAGAGAAAGCGCAACACACACTATGTAGAGAAGAGGGAAATGGAACTAAAGAATGCGTTTCAGTGAAGTGAGGGAGGGTATAGGGTGAAGGGTAGTCTAGCCTTTTCGAATTTTACAATAAGGACATATTGGTATTTTAAGTGTAGTATGGAGGTGCAAGAAGACAATAAGGATGTGGAGGAAGAATTCGTCACAAAGCAATTATGGCAGCGTTTGAGAATGAACAAAAAGAATGTTGCAGCATTTTGGTGGACCTGGCCCAACAACGTAAAATAAAATGAAAAAAGAGAAAAAAAAGGCATGGTATTTAGGGCATAGCTATCCTGTGTGAGCGCATTTACAAGCCTCGAACTTAAGCCCCATTAGGTCAAACCTTGTTTAGGACATTAAGAGAGAATTTTTGCAACCCAATGGTGCACTTGTTACTTCAAAATTATTGTTATACAAAAAGAAAACATTAGACATTTTTCCTCACATGCATTATATACTTTATTCTCCTAAAAAATGATTTGATAAAATAACAAAAAAAAAAAGAACATTAAACATTTTTTTCTCACATGTCTTACATATTTTTTTTTTAAATAATAATTTTGGGAAATATAAATAAAAAATATTAATATCATTTTTTTTCACATGCATTATATTTTAAAAAAAAATGATTTTAGAAAATAGAATAAAAAAATTAATCTCATTTTTTTCATATGCATTACATATTGTCTTTTTTTAATAAATAAAAAAAATGTCATACATATGCTTATACAACATTAAAAAAAATCAATCAAAAATAAATTTTCATACATTCTTACATACATCAATTTATGTAAATAAAAAATATATTTTCATTCATCTATACATTCTCATGATATTGAAAAAAAAAGAGGGAATTCATTCATTTATACATCCACTTAGGACTTCATACATGTATACATATCTCATAGAATCATCTAAAGTTTCATGCGTCATTCATGTACTATCATGTAAATAGCATACATGCATTTTCATAAAAAAAATGGTTTCAAATAGAGCCAATGCATTCATCCACACATCCTTATAGCATCATGTATTTATGCATTTTCGAAATCTTATTATATTCAAACATATATTCATTCAATAAAAAAAAAATAGATTTCATATATACATTTTCATATCATCATACATAAAATAAAAAAAAATGAAATATATGCATTTCCCACATGCATTTTCATCATGAATTCATTTATATATTTTTATAAGAATTCTCAAATAAAATTTCATGCATATGTTAATGCATTCTCATTCATTTATGCATTTCTTTTTAAAATGTTGATATCAAATAATAATAACAAAAATTTAGTCTCATGACATTCATTCATACATTTTCAAAAATAGAATTTTATACATTCTAAAAAAAAGAAGGAGAAAAAACAAAAGAAGAATTTCATGCATTTTCTTTAAAAAAAAAAAATCTTTTTCATGCATGCATATTCTCCAAATTTCATAAATCCATTTTTTGCATTCATATATTTGCATTTTCGAAAAAACTTTTCTAAAAGAAATTCATAAATGCATTCCTAGAAATTTCATGCATTCCTAAATACATTTTCTTAAAAATTTCATGCATAAAAAATAAAATAAAAAAAAACAAAAGAAAAAAAAAAAATATATATATATATATATATATATATATATAAAAATAAAAAAAAAAATTTTTTTGTAATTTTTTATTATTTATTTTTTATTTTTTTTAATCTTTTTTCTAATTTTCTA
>Ga0099824_1006058_pt1 | contig 16763 bp, 11 predicted proteins | sample SiratrowhiteBW_FD_76837 | JGI IMG/M metagenome (GOLD analysis project Ga0099824, IMG submission 76837) | Root nodule microbial communities of legume samples collected from California, USA - Siratro white BW | ecosystem: Host-associated > Plants > Roots > Nodule | place: USA: California...
CGCAATTACCTACTCATTTTATGTTTTAATTTGATTGTTGAATTTGATGGTTAAATTGAATTTGTAAATGTTTGAATACAGTCCGATTGGAATGTTTGAATACAGTCCGATTGGAATGTATTAACTTGATCTTTATGTAGTTTTGTAGATAACTCAAAGATATACAAACATTGTGAGAGGGCCTAAGATCAAATTTAGACTGTAAAGTGTTTAAATGAGCCTTGAAGTTGGCATACAGAATCTGGACAACACTTTGCGCGGAAATATTCAATTGAGGACAACTTGGTCATTTCACCCCAAACGAGTTGGAATAAAAAATGTACATTTTTAGTTTATTAGGGCAACGTACAGGTGGGCTTGGGCCACCTTAGGTCAAAAAAAATTTTGAATACTGTAATGAGCAGTGTAGGGCAGTCGCCAACAATGTTTTTGAGACAATTTTTGACTGCAGTTTGACCTGCTTGTTTCTTCTTGGCTCGTTCTTGGCTCGTTCTTTGTTTCTGCAATTTTATTCACGTGTTGATTCACTTCTGCATTTTTATCTTTGGCTATCGTTCATGTTCATTCCACCATGAGTGGCTAAAGTTTTTACTCAATCCGGTGCCTAGAGGTTCTCCCGTCTCCGTTTATCCCTAGGTTCGTGTTTTGTATTGTTCTTCCGGAATTTCTTACTCATTTTCTATTTTTAATTTGATTTTTGAATTTAATGGTTGGATTAAATCTGTAAATGAATGAGTACAGTCCAATTGGAATGTATTATGGAGTTCCTATGAATCGAAATGAAGTCGAACCGATGATGTTGCTCACCATGCGATTGCATTGGTTTGGCACACTAGGTGTTCGATAAAGTGCTTCGCGATTGTGGAGTGTTCGGGACTTTAAATAGATGCATGGATTTTGGTCTGTTTAACCCTCGAATGTAATTGGGATAATATTTAAGAACCAGTCAGGGATTAGGGAGAACCGAAGAGAGACCGGGTTGATTTTCATTACGTGAACTTCTCCATTTTGGTTGAATCGTTTTTTTTATTATATTTAAGCGTCGTACTTGCCAACCCCCTCCACTATGTTACTGTTTTATATTTTTAATGATTGAGAATGTTGAGTGGTCCTTGGAAGAATGTCCTAGGCTCGCTATATTGTAAAATCTAGTCTCCTAGTTAATTTGGGACGCGTTCAACAGCGTGTATCAGGGATGCATTTATCCTGATTTGGTCAAAGTTTTCTACACTAATCTTGTTTTTGATGGAGAGAACATATGGATTCATGTAAAAGAAGTAGATATGGAGATTTCACCCAAGGTCTAGTTTGTTGTGGCTAGATTGAAATATGAAGGATTGAAGGTGTATAAAGGTGCCATAGGAGAGTTCAACAAGATGCAGTTCTATACATCTTGCTTAAGGAACCCAAGTGTTGAAACAAAAAGCTTTGGAGTGGGCAAGTTGGCGACGAACACACGCATATTGGTACTGTTAATTTTTTGGATTTTTACACCAAGAGGAAGCAACCATGCCACACTAACTGAATAAGATTTGATGCTAACATATTGCTTCGTAAACCATGTGGAAGTGAATTGGGTGTTTGTGATGAAAGATCACATGATAAAATAGAAAAAGCTTTGAAATTACAAGTTGTCTTATGATGTCTTAATATCAATGATGCTGGAATTCTTTGATGTTGATCTTGAAGATGACCTTTATGAGACTCTGAAGCCAACCAGTGAGATTAATCACTCTATGCTCAACAAAATCGGGTTGAAGAAGGCTAATGGAACTTAGGCATGTGAAGTGGAAGGATTAGATGAAGCAAGTCCAAGCGCAACAGCTAGACAAATTGATGATTCTGCTGCTGGAGATAATGCATCAGTTCCATATGTGTCTCCTATTGAATGTGGAGAACACTTGTCTCAATTTAAGCAAATGCTACTTGGAAGGTTAGACAACATCTCGGGCAACCAAATGATGCATCATGAGTATTATGCAGCTCATTTCCAGGTACTCCGTCGAGAGATTGAGCAAATTCAAGATCAGTTGGACTCAATGGGATTCATAAATGAGGAGTAGATTGCCTCTTCATAAAATTTGTTGCATAACTTCATCATTGCTTGTCGTGTTCTCATTCTATTTTTGCATTCTATTTTTTTTCCTTTGATGTTGTTTTTATTTCTCCCAAATTGATGAATTCAATGGGGGAGAATATGTGTGGTTATGGTTTGTAACTTTAACCTTTTGTGCTTATGCTTTTCCTACACTCATTGCATCTAAAACACTGGACTGTTGTACGGTGTGCTAAAACTGAACTAAACTTAGCTAGCTATATTTCTATTTTAGCCTATTGTTTTTATCTATGTACTGCACTATAGGTGTGTTTGTGTGTTTGGAAATTTGTGCTTAAAAGTTTTGCAAGCATCAAAGTATGGGGGAGATGAAAGCATGAAGCTCACAAATACAACTACCTCTCAACCACAGTATTGTCTTCATCAAATTGGAAGAGATTGTTGGAGTTGACGGAGATGTCCTTGACTTGGAGATTTGATGAAGAAAATCCTTGAACCATTAGAAGATTTGATGGAAGATTGCTTTGGTACCTTGGTTGGGGTAGTATAGAGTGTCTTTAGCTCATACTTGTATTTGTTTGTATCTTTCAATCATTTGCATGCAATGAACTCCATTTTGCTAAACTAAAAAAAGCATTTTTAAAACTGGTTTTATGAGAAAAGGTGCTAAAGAAAAAAAACAATCAACTGTTTCTGAAAAATAGTTTGCTAGTTTTGAAAAATAGTTTGTTGTTTTTATGCTAAAGGAAAAGCAACCGATTATTTTTCAAAAACAATCGATTATTTTTACTTAGCAGTGCATGTTTCACTATATAAACCTGCATGTTTTTTAACACGAAATTCATTTATAAGAATTTGAAAAACATTTCAAAGCATCACGACTCGTGTTTCTTGAAGATATCCCTTCAAGTTTGGAGAGGTTGATCAAGATTCATTAAAGATGACAATGGATTCTCATTCTTCAAGAGGATATTGCTTGCATTTGATTAGGAGATTCATCCAGCAACTAGTTCTCATCAAGGTAAGTGATTCTTTCTATATTGAGATAGATTTTTGGTTGTTATGTTGTGATCTTGAGTATTGCAATTTGAAAATCATATGTTCTTTGGTAGAACTATACTTGAATAGGGTGTTTGAGTATAGTTTGTGTTTGTAATACATTGTAATTTTGTTTGTGTTGTAAGTTTGCATCATACACTGCAGAAGGGTTATGCATTTAGCAGTAGGGTGTTGCATCTTATGTGGTAGGGTTCTGCATAAGGGTAGAATCAAACTTGTAGGGTTCAAGATTGAATCTTGGTTGTGTATTAGTATGTAACTTGTTGATTTTAGTGAAATCTTCGCATAGTTGTGCAAAGGACTGGATGTAACTCTTGAGGAAGATTAAACCAGTATAAAAATCCTTTTGTGATCCATTCTCCCTTGTTGCATTTACATTCAGGAATCACTTAATCATAAATTTTGTTTTATTGATAGAAATAGCTTGTTAAAATTGAAAAACAGTCGATTGTTTTTGTGGACAACACCTACAATGCAATTTTGGCAGCACAATCAACTAGCTGAAATAGTATTTTAATCAACTGCTTTTCTAGAAATCCTGTGTGAGTGATTTTGTGCATGTTTCTAGGTTAAAGACTCGGGTTTATTGATCAATTCAATATGTTTTCATTCAAGAACAAGAGGATTGTTGACTATTTTTGTGGTGCATTATGCATAACTACTTTAACTTGTTTTTGAATCTTCAATTTGTGTATTTTTAACTTGAATTATGATTTATTGGGTTCTAAACAATTTTCAATACAAATCTTTTGATAAATTAGTTCTATATTAGTTGAAAGGTTCATTTTTTGCAAAGACTTAAAATACGAAAACTGCGTTGTGAAGATTGAATCAAATATGTTTTTAAACCTTTGCTACAAAAGTTTTTAGCTTACTAATATCAGGATCTATTGTCTAGTTTTTTTGGTTTTTAACAATTTTGGTAAATCCCTTTTGATTCTTCTTTATACAAATTGTATTTTAAACGATTTATCTAGTCAATTTCTGCTCTTAATTGAAAGTTGTTCACTGGTTTATGCTTATTGCACTAAATACTGGTTTAACAATGTTTTAAGAATTTTTAGCAAACTATTTTCTAGTTTTGGCTAACTATTTTTTGTGCATATTTTTTATCATATCATTATTATTTTGTCTTGTTATTAAACTGGTTTCAAAGGAGTTTTTCAAACTTGAATTACTGGTTTTTATTACATATTGTTACTGGTTAATAATTTCAATTGGTTAAAATCGTATTTCAGCTAACTATTTTTATGCTGGAATTGTTGAAATTTTTCTAAGTGCTGGATTTCTATTTTTAAAATTGTTTTGCCACTTTAAGTAGCTATTTTACTTCACACATATAGAAATCTCTTTTGACTTGTTATTTTTTCAATTTAATTGATTATTTTTGAATATATTGCTTGGTGATCATTTCTTTCTCTCTTGATTTTGAAAAAGGAATAATTGTTCAATTCACCCCCCCCCACCCCATCTTGAACTTCGACCAACATACTTTTCAACATGTTGGAGATCTAAAAATCACTATCTTAGGATTTCCTGTGGATCTTTTTCTTATTCCACTATTCTTTTGTAAGGTTTAGTATTCACATGTCTATGAGGAGTTAAATTCTCTATTTTTGGGATTAGGATTAACCCTGCTGAACTCTTATGTAATTGTTTTGCTTTCCATAATTATGTATTTTCTTTTAATAAATTAGTATTTTGATTTTGCAATTATTGTGTTGATTAATGACTTGATAATTGATTCTTAGGATATTGAAAAATATCTTTTGTAATTAGGAATTGAATTAAAATACCAAACAAAAGCTTATATATAGGAATAAAGCAAATTTTGTTTGTTGTCTTATGACCCTTGTGGATATGGCTAGATTAATTTATATAATTCATCAAGGAATTAACATTTAATAAATAATTTTAGGTTCATTTTGAGGAGGAATTGGGGTTTGAGCATTATCAGTTGACATTAATTTCTAATAGGAAAGAAAGTAAACGTTTTTGTCCATGAGAGTGAGGATTGGTGAAGTCCAACCCTAGCATGTTCTTAATATTGATATTAAATCATTTTTTCTGCATTTCAATTGATGATAAAAGTTATAAATATTATTTTTTTTCTTCAATCAAGACCAAATTATGAAATTATTCTTGAATATGAATTTATTGTAATTGTACTTATTGTTTGTGAATTTCACAAATCCCTTGGAAAAAAATAATATATTTATTACTTGCTATATTGTGACTGGTGCACTTGTCATTACTACGAAATAGGCTAACATTCTATTTCCATATTGGGGATAACGTTTAATTCAAGTGTGGGATAATGTATGATTAGTTTTGGTTTTGCATTTGTTTATCATACTTGAAAATGGATGTCTATGCTTTCAGTTTTTTTGTGTGAGCAATCTTAAAGTCACCATTCCTTATTTTGAAATCTAAAGCATAATAGTTTTGTTCCTTACATATAAGTATAATAAGTTTTTCATGATAATTAGGTTGTGGATCATATGTGGTAGAGTATAGATTGGTGAGATTTTCAACCTAATTCCTTTCTTATGGGATTTATTAATGTTTGTAGGTATTCTAAAACTTGACTTGACTTTTTCTAATAAAGAATATTCACAAACATTATTGAGCTTATTTAAACCTTTTTTCTTTTTCAACTACTAGTGGTATTGACTCGTGTTACATTGATTCCATTTATTTACCCATTTCATATTGTTTATCCTATTCAATGCATATAAGGATAAGGTACGGAGCAAGGGGAAGAAGATCTTCATGGACTCAAGACAGGGAGCATGACCAGAAAAGACAAAGAAGAGGAAATAAAGAAACAATTCGAAGGAGTTAAAGAAAGAAAAATAATCAAAGCTTTGGAGGAAGAAATAAAGAAAATAATCATGTGTAGTTATTAGATTTAAAAGGAACTTAAGAGAAGTATGTTGGATACACTCCATGGATTGAAGATTTGATGAAGCAATCCTATGACGCTTAGGTTGGGTTAGTTTAGTGGGTCTTAAGTTGTGGTTTGCAATTGTTTTATTTCATCTTATCAATTGCATGCAAGAAGCTCCAAAATATTCAAGGTGAAAACTATTTTCGAAGTACAATTTGTGAAAAAATTTGCTACAACGATTGTTTCTGGAAATTAATCGACTATTTTGTACTCAAGTAAAATCAACCGATTGATTTCGCTTAACAGCATGAATTCAGCTATATATTCATTCACACTACAGCTTGTGAAGACAACTTTGCCATTTTCTGAACTTGGGAAACCATTCTTACATTCACTCGAGAGAAATTAGGAGAGAAAGCTTCAAGAATTGAGAGGTTATCAAGATTTGATAAAGATATACCTTGAGTCTCATTCTTGGGAGGTTTCTTGCTTGGAATTGCAAGAGTGGAGCACCCTACAGTTGAATCTCCTCACAAGGAAGCATTTTCTCACTGTCTTGAGTTGTTTTAGCTGTTGGTTTTGTGCTTATATTATTTGTAATTTAGTTTTAATCTAATCTTGTTGTTGCTTTACACTTAGATAGGGTGTTTAAGTGTAATTGGTGTTGTACTGTATTGTTGTTTCATTTTGGATTGAGTTTACCTTGTACATTGTAGTAGGGTTCTACATTTTGTGTAGTAGGGTTTTGCTCAAGGGTTAGATCAATCTTGTAGGTTTCAAGATTGAGTCTTTGTTGTGTACTTGATTGTAAACTTACGATTTTTAGCGAAACCTTTGCAAGATTTGCAAAGGAACTGGATGTACCTCTTGAGGAAGAGTGAACCAATATAAAATTATTATATAATCTCTTTGATTTTGTTTCTATTTGATTCACGTGCCATTTGAACATCAAAACTGATTTTCTGGTATAAATAGCTAATTAAAATTGTGAAATAGCCAATTATTTTTTGGGCAGCACTTAAGATTTGATTCTGGTAATAAAAACAGTCAACTGAAATTGAATTTAATCAACTATTTTTCTGAACTACTTATGAAATTGATCTTTAAGATGTTTCTAAACATCTATCATATCAATTTCTAATCAACTAAAACCATTGGAAAAGTCACTGTTTTTCTTCATCACTGTGTCAAACTGTTCAATCATTTTCTAGAAAATTTTAATCAACTGTTTTCATATTTCAACCTACTATTTTTCTGGATAGAAATCTTTCGAAAATCTTTTTCAATCTTTCTTCATCAAAAATAGTTTTGAAAGAAGTCTCTAAGGTTGATCACTATTAAATCTTGAAAAACTGTTACAGTTAAAAATTTTAGTTGATTGAATTTAATTTTCTTGCCAGTACAACAGAATTTTGTCTAAGTATTTATGTGAAAATTTCAGTCAATTGAATTGTTTTTTTAACTTGTTTTTCTATTTACTCACTACTAGAAAATTTTAATCGACTATTTTGACATTTTAATTGATTATTTTTCTGGGTGCATGTAAAAGTTGGATTTTAGCTTTCTATTTTGCGATTTTAATTGATTGTTTTGTATATATTTTGATTCTTGAGCATTGATCAATAAAAATTAATATTCTTTCCAACTGGTTTTCAAAAAGAATTAATAGTTCAATTCATCCCCTCTTGAACTTCAACCTACATATTATTTTACAATTGTTATCTAGATCAGGTTCTTGAAAATTACTCAAGTTGATCCAAAATGGTTGAAAACAAACTTCAGTTTGCAGAGGGAGCCTCAATCAATAGGTCACCTATGTTTTATGGTGTGAACTATCAATTTTGAAAACTAAGAATGAGAATTTTTATTGCATTGATTGATCGTGGTGTTTGGGATGCTGTAGTAAATGGTCCTTTTGTTCCTAAAGTTGTGATTGATGAACAATATGTTGATAAACCATGGTTTGACTAGATTGACAGTGAGAGCAAGAAAGCTCAGTATAATCGTATTGCAAAGAATACAATTACCTCATCAATTAATCTTGATTAATTTTTCAGGGTCTCACAATGTTCATCTACAGAAATGTGGGATACCTTAGAAGTCACACCTGAAGGCACAAGCAATGTGAAACGAGCAAGGAAGCATGCTTTCATACAAGAATATGGGCTATTTAGAATGAAGCCAGGAGAGACGATTGCGAACATACAAAAGAGATTCACTCATATTGTAAACCATCTCATAGGTCTGGGCAAGGTGTTTGACAAGGAAGAGTTGAACATAAAGATTCTAAAATTCTTGGACAAAAGTTGGCAGTCGAAGGTCACAGCTATTTCTGAAACCAGAAACCTCACCATCTTGACCACTGTAACTTTATTTGGAAAAGTCGAAGCATGAACTGGAAATGAACAGACTAAACGAGCAAGAGAGAGTGGTGAAAGAAAGCTGAAAGGGATAGCGCTCAAGTTTGTGGTGAAAGAAAGAGGAGAGTTATGATAAATGTTCAAGTAGCTATAGTGACTCAGAGACCTTGACACTGGTTACTAGAAAGTTTAGCAAATTTCTAAAGAAGAGAGTAAAAGAAAAGAATCAACAAAGTAAGAGGTATGCTAAAAAGGTTCATAATTCTTCTAATTTTACTTGTTTTGGGTGTGGTAAGTAGGGTCACATAAAAGTGGAGCATGCAAATTAGTCCCATAAAGATAAAGCTCCTGAGAAGAAATTTAGGAAGAGTACAAGGCAAAGAAAGACACACATTGCTTGGGAGGAAAATGGTACTTCCTCTAACTCTTCTTCAGAAAAAGAAGAAGAAGCAAACCTCTGCTTGATGGCTAAAGATGACTCTTCAGAGAGTAGAGTAAGTTCTAGCATTTCCTTGACTCATGAGAATTACAGTACTTTACTTAATGTGTTTAAAGAAACTCATGAGAAGGCTAACCGGTTGGCTCTTTCCAACAATAGACTTAAGGGACTAAATAGTTGGCTTGAAAATAAAGTAAGTCAAGCCTAATCTTGAATTGCAAGATGTTTCCAAGAACAATGCAGATGAGGAAGAAAGTAGTGAGTTGTTGTAGAGAGAAAGGAGAATTCCTCGTGACTTATCTCTGGATAACATCATTGGCCAGATAGAATAGGGAGTTTCTACTAGCCATACTCTTAACCATTTTTTTTAAATATGGCTTTTGCTTCTCATATTTAGCCTAGTTCTATACATGATGCTTTGAATGATGAAAAATGGATAGAGGCAATGCATGATGAATTGAATCAGTTCACTAAGAATAATGTATGGGTTTTGGTTTCTAAGACACCAGATATGCATGTAATTAGAACTAAGTGGATGTTAAGGAATAAACTAGATTATCAAGGCATAATAGTTAAAAACAAAGCTAGGCTGGTAGCTAAGGGGTATAACCAAGAAGAAGGCATTGATTCTAGTGAAACTTATGCTACTGTTGCTATATTAGAAGTTGGTAGATTACTACTTGCCTATGCATGTTTGAGTGGTTTTAAACTTTTTCAAATGGATGTGGAAAGTTCTTTTCTTAAGTGGTTACATAGATGAAGAAGTATATGTCTCTCAGACACCGGGCTTTGAGGATCACAGACATCTAGACCATGTATACAAACTGCAGAAAGCTTTGTTAGCTATGCAGGGGGAGTTTGAGATGTCCATGATGGGAGAATTGAATTTCTTCCCTAGTTTGCAAGTGAAGCAAGTGAAGCAAATGAAGAATGGGAGATTTTTTTGTCAATCCAAATATTGCAAAGAGCTCTTGAAGAAGTTTGAGATGGATAAATTCAAAGAGGCGACAACACCTATAGACTTTCTATAGATCAAACTAAATATAAAGGTCTTATTGGATCATTATTGTATCTAACTGCTAGTAGCCCTGATATTATGTTTAGTGTTTGCATGTGTGTCAGGTTTTAGTCAAATCCTATGGAGTCACATTTCAATTCTGGAAGGAGGATTCTTAAATACTTGAGGGGGAACTACCAATGTGGGCTTGTGGTACCCTAGAGGAGCTCCATTGAGTTTGATAGGCTACTCAGATTCCTTTACTGGGTGCAAGCTAGATAGGAAGAACACAAGTGGAACATGTCACCCTACTTGGATCTAGCTTAATCTCATGACATAGCAAAAAACAAGCCTGTGTTGCCCTTTCAACTGTTGAAGCTAAATATATAGTTGCAGGGAGCTGTTGTGCTTAAATCTTATGGTAAAAACAACACTTAAGTGATTATGGACTTACTCTTTCTAAAATTCCTTAAAAATGTGATGATACAAGTGCTATTAATTTGACTAAAAACTTTGTGCAGCACTCACGGACCAAACATATTGAAATCTGCCACCATTTCATAAGGGATCATGTGAACGAAGGTGATTGAAAAATTCGATTTTTTGAAACCGAAAAACAGCTTGCTGATTTTTTTCACAAAACCCTTGGCAAGAGATAGATTTAACTTTCTGATAACCGAACTTGGTATTTTGGATGCTTCAAATGTCTACCATTGATTAATCCTCTATTGTTATTTGTTAAAATATTTTAATTGATTGATTTTAAAAACCAATGGGTTAAAACCCTACTGCTTACAACCTTCAGCTAATTATTTTTCAAAAATGGTAGATTGAGAAATTTGTTATTGTCATTTTTAACAGGTTGAATTTGTAAAATAGCTTATTGAAAATTAGATGCATTCAGATTAATTGATTGATTTAAAAAAAACTAGTAGAAAAACTAATTTAGAAAATTTTAACCAATTGTTTTCCGAAAACAACCGATTAATTTCACTAACAGTTTTACTAATTTGTGTTTTCTGTGCCTAATTAATTGGCTAATTTGTGAATTGAGTGTGCAAGGACTACCCAATGGTTTTTACAAGGTCTCAATGGGTTGAAACCCATGACAAAGCATTGGAACAAGCAAAGGAATCAAAATTTTGTACACCTCTACACAGACAAAACAATTTGGGCAAAAAAGCAACTCTACTGGTTTTACTAGTCAAGTTTAACAGGTTATTTTGATGGGTTGAATCTTTGATTGTGCAGGTAGCTTGTTATTTCAATGAACAACTCATTAGAAGTGTGAATAATTGTCTTGATTTTGTACTTGGGCACCTCACATGCACACTACACCGCATTTGTTTTTTAAATCAGAACTACATTTGGTTACAACACTGCACTTGCATTCTACACTTTGTGAAATCATTTTCTCCTCCTCCATTGCTTTGTCCCGAATCACTCATACCCACAGCCATGTCTTCTTCAACTCCTAACAGAATATCAAGGGCAAACACTTCAACTCCAGAGGAAGAGTGTGGCCACCTTGAAAAGTGGTTCACGAGTGAACAAATTGAAATGCTTTCTTATCTACATGAGTGTAGCAGAAAAATGATAATTGGCTCAGAGTATATCAGGGTTGATTGGTCTAAAGAGGAGCAGTTGCATGAGATTAAAAACATGGTGAACCATCAAAAGCTAAAGAAATGTCTAGCTCTTTACGGGTGCATTTATCCAGATCTTGTCAAAGTCTTTCACACAAACCTTACCTTTGATGGTGAGAAAATGTAGAGCCATGTGAAGGGTGTTGACATGGAGATCACTCCTCAAGTTTGCTTTGTTGTTGCGGGTCTTAGGTGTGAAGGTCTGAAAGTATCCAAAGGTGCAATTGAAGAGTTCAACGAAGTTGAATTCTATAGGTCATGCTTGCAAAATCCTAATGTAGAAATTAGAAGCTTTGGAGTGGGTAAACTTGCTATGAACCCATGCATTCTTCTCCTTAATCGTGTGGATTCTCACACCAAAGGGCAACAATCACACAACCTTGACAAATAGAAGATTTGATGTTGATGCACTACTTTATATATTGTGTGGAGGTGAATTGGGCCTTTTTCATGAAAGACCATATGATAAAGTTCAAAAGCGACTACCTGACTACGCGTACAAAGTCAATAATAATAATAATAATAATAATAATAATAATAATAATAATAATAATAATAATAATAATAATAATAATAATAATAATAATAATAATAATAATAATAATAATATAATAATAATAATAATAGTAATTGTAATTGTAATAATAAGTATAATAATCGCAACATAACAGAAAAGCTGCTTTGGTCTAATGGCTATGGATTCTGTCAAGCTGCCTAGAGTCCTGGGTTCAAGTCCCCTTTGGTCCACTTTGTCCAAACCTTCATTAAAATGGTTGATGGTGGGTAATTAAATTGGTAAAATTATAAATAAAAATACTATAAATGATAATAAGAATAATAGAAGTAAAAATACTAATAATTTTTATAATAAAAAAAATATTCACTAATTTAAAAAAAAAATTTAAATTGGTCACTGATTCGGTCACTGATTCGGTCACTATACATCAGCGACCAACAAAATAGTGACTGATATTGTTTGATCACTAAATCGGTCACTATTTTAACCAATGATCGATTTGGTCATTTAGTGACCGAAAAATCGGTCACTAGTTATGATTTTTCTTGTAGTCACTATTGACATTATCAACAGATTTTTCATTATTAATAATTAATTTCATGAAAATTATTATTATTATTATTATTATTATTATTATTATTATTATTATTATTATTATTATTAGCCTTGGTAATATTACTACTAATATCAATAATAATAATATTAATAACAATATTAATATCATTATTATTTCTAATGTAAATAATGATGTTATTAATAATAATAATATTATTATTAACATTACATTATTAATAATATTATTAATATTATATTTATTAATTTTATTATTATTATTATTATTACTCATAATATTGTTACTATTATTATTAGTATCATTAATAACAATAACAATTGTAATATCCCATATTTTTCATGTAATAGGAACTCTATTGGATAGGAATTATATAATAAACCTTAATATAAAAATCAATACACTCATAATGTATTTAAAAATATAATTCTCCGCAAAAGATCTAATAAAAATATCTTTGTAAAAATTATAAATAAAATAAAATAAAGCTTCTCCATCAGTTTACTGGGGACTCACACCACTTGTCAAATCCTCTGCTCACGTTTAATATACACGATCATCGCAGTTTTAAAAACAAAACAAACAACACACAAAAAAGAAGGGTAAGCTAGAGAGTTTTAAAAAAATATATTTTTTTATAAATTGAATTTCTATCTGAACAAAACAACAACAATTCAATCCTTTATAATTTAGCTCACATCATACATACACACGGACTCACAAACAAAGACACTAGACTCTCTACTTCCGGAAGACACTCCTGCATTGAGTTAGACTCAGAGGTGTGCACCTGTCATATACCACCCAACTGTTCCGATCGGGCTCATATTTCAAACCTCAGAACAGTCTATTCTGATCAGGCTCATATTTCAAACCTCGGATCCCGTATGCACAGGGTTAATCCATATGTCCTATTCCGATCGGGCTCATATTTCAAACCTCGGATAAGACCATATGAACCTCCTTCGACTCTTCACGAATTGGAAATCTTCATCCATGTGAATCCAATGTACCATTAGAGTCAAGATACCTCCTTGAATCCCCAACCAATGCACATCTTAATAATCTCAACACGCATATCTCCTTTCCTGAAGATACTATGTCTCGATCACACACCACATAATTCACAAAAATTGATACTACATCATACCATACATAAACATTCGTTCCATTCCATTCCATCATATTCATCCAATTCATATTTAATAAAATAAATAATTACAATATATATTAAAAAAACAGTCAAACTAGCTTCTCTTACCCAAATTCACAAAACAAGTAATTATAATATTTATTAAAACACATTCAAACTAGCTTTCCTTACCCAAATTCACAAAACAAGTAATTATAATATTTATTAAAAACATTCAAACTAGTTTCCCTTACCCAAAATCACAAAACAAGTAATTATAATATTTATTAAAAACATTCAAACTAGCTTCCCTTACCTCTATAGAGTATAAATACTCAAAACCCTAAAATCACAAGCAACTAACTCTGTTCAAGAATCTGATCGGACACTCTTGATCTACACAACGCTAGGAATCTAGGGATGTCCTCTGATTGTCAATCTGATAACATATGAGATCACAAATCTAGAGAGAAGGTAGAAAACTTTAAAGAGAAATTGTTTGAGAGATGATTGTTTTCATAACAATGAAATTGTATATCTTCTTAAAGAAAGAGAGGGATTTGGTAGTTTTTATAAACAAAATATCTTTTTAGAGATATTTGGTGGTTTTTATTAGAATAAAACAGAATATCTTCTTTCTTAGAGATAGTTGATAGTATTTAAAAATAAAATATCTTTTTTGAGAGATAAAATATCTTCTTAGAGAGAGAATATCTTTTTAGAGAGGGAGAGTTGGTGGTTGTCATAAAATAAAATCTAAATAAAAAAAATTTATTTACTTAAACAACTCTTCTGTTAAAAAATATATTTAATTGTTATTAAATTTATCTCTAAAATTAAATTTTATTCTATAACTATTTTCTAGGGTATTACAACAATAATATTTTTATTATAACTATTTTTAGTATTATTATTATTATTATTATTATTATTATTATTATTATTGTTAATATTAGTATGAGTGTTTTAATAAGATTATCAATATTATTGTTTTAGTATTATTGTTTATATTATTTGTTGAACATTAAACGGTCCAAAGTTCAGGATCAAATCATTTGATAAAGTTTTGATGATAACAAAACTCAAGTATATATTTATATTTGATGACTTATATACATTGTGCAATTAACATTACTATTATTAAAATAGTAGACACCTGATCCATGATCCATGAAGAGATAAGTTTTCTATTATTTACTTTTATGTTATTAATTTGATTTAAATTGATTTGATTTAAATTGATTTTATAGCATTATGTGCTTTAACGTTCATATTTGTTTATAATAGAAATTATTCAAATTATTATAAAATACTTAAATGTGATTAGTTGATTTTATATCATATTGTGTTTTAACGTTCAAATTTTTTCATAATGGACATTATTCAAATTATTGATGCATATCTCAAATATAATTTCTCTATGTTATTTTAAATTAGTTATTTTTGATACAAAATTAATCAAGTTTAATGTAGTTAAAATATTAGAGAAATATTTCCAGTTTGAGCTCCATACATCAGAAAGTCAAGATTGTTCTGTTCAACCATCCTAACAGCTAGTTTCTAAAAAGCTACATATAGAGGAGCAATTTCAAGTTGAAAGGTGAGAAGCAAAAAGAGAAATACATCATACAATACATTGAAGAAATATAGAGTATCTACTACTGACTGTTTATTGTCAATCTGCTATTGAGAGCATCTATAGTTTTGGGTTGTGTGAAACCATTGCGTAATTCTTCACCATTGTGAAGTAAACCCTTGTGATCTTTCATTGTTCTCTCTTTTAAGAGTGTTTATTTCAAACTTGAGTGGTCTTGATCTCAGGGGAGATTGAGACTGGTATAACCTAGAGAGGTTTGTGTACTCGTGATAACCTGGAGAGGTTTGTGTACTTGTGATAACCTGGAGAGGTTTGTGTACTGGTTGTAACCTAGAGAAGTTTATGTACTCGTTGTAATTATTTGCTAAATAGTGAAACCTCTTGAACAATTTGTTTAAGGGAGAACTGGACGTAGCCCAAGATATTAGGGTGAACTAGTATAAAACTGTTTTATCTGTGCTTATATATTTTTGCCTTGGTTGGTGGTTTCTATTTATAGCGAATTGAGTTCAGACTCCATTCAACCCTCATTCTAGAGCCAGTTGTTCCTACATTATCATTATAACTAATATTACTATCAATGATAATAATGTTATTATTATTAATTATATTAATATTATTAATTATATTAATTTTATTAATAATAATATTTTTATTAATATTAATGGTATTAATATCATTAATATTATGATGAATACATTAATATTATTATTAATATGATTAAAATTATTTTTAATATGATTAATATTATTTTTAATTTTATTCTTTCTAATAATGATAGTAATAGTAATAATAATAATAAGAATCATCAGAATAATGAATATGTAAACACAAAGATAATGTTGGTGTAATAATAATGACTTATATATATACATATTTAGGATCTAGGTTCGAATATGTTTCTAAATTTGTCCAATCTTTTTGTTCTTGAGTTCTCGAAAGAATAATCTTCTTCACGACTCTTTTTTTCTTCTTCCTAGTGTGTTGACCAACCTCACGTTAGAAATTCTTTCAAGTTCCATCTCAATCACTTCAAATCTCTCCGAATAAAACTTCAATCCACTGCACATACATATCAATTCCAGGGCACCTCTCCATGAAAATTAAAACAAATTCAAGGTTGAAAAAACCACTTAGGAACATGTATCCTCCATGGAATTTTCCATCATGCTACTTAGTCTTAAATGAAATCTTTCCCCATATGCATTATTCACGCATATATAAAGTTATAAAAATAATACAAGTTGTTTTCTCATCGTCAAAACATTTTCACACTACAAAAAAATTGCAAATTACATATAGAATATTACATACAGATGTAAATCCGTATGTAAAATAAACCATTACATACAAAATATTACATACAGATGTAAATCTGTATATAAAATAGCCATTATATACAAAATATTACCTACAAATATCAATTCGTATGTAAAATATACTTTAAATACGAATATTTACATACGGATTTAATTTCGTATATAAAAACACATTACATA
>Ga0099824_1006059_pt1 | contig 16763 bp, 9 predicted proteins | sample SiratrowhiteBW_FD_76837 | JGI IMG/M metagenome (GOLD analysis project Ga0099824, IMG submission 76837) | Root nodule microbial communities of legume samples collected from California, USA - Siratro white BW | ecosystem: Host-associated > Plants > Roots > Nodule | place: USA: California...
AAAAAAATATATATTTATATATATATATATATATATATATATATATATATATATATATATATATATATATATATATGTCTGTGTGTGTATCACTTTTCTGTTTATCTCTTCATTATATATGAACCACGAGTAAATTAATAGATGGACACTCCTAACTTCCCTCACTCATTCACTGTATCGACTTATTTCTCTCTTAATAGATAGAGCACTAACGTGGTGGAGAATTCAACTGCGTCTATAAGGATTTGTCAGTCAACGTTGACCTTCGCTCAAAATTATGAGATTCCATTGTTTTTAGATGGTCTAGTAGTTGTTACTTTCTTCTTGACCCTGATAACATACAATAATCCTTTGATCGACCTTTTCGCACCTACTATATGATGTGAAATAACTATTTAGAAGTCTATTGTGTAATTAGTACAATGAAGAAACATGTAAAAGAGTAATAATGTAATACATTTTTTGTGTAAGATAAGACAAATATGGAAAGGATATGTAAATACCTATGATCTTAAACGGATGAATGATAAATCCAATAATTATGCTAATATATACAGAAAAAGTAAACTATTGTTTTCCTTTTAGTAGACAATACCTTATTATGCCTAAAGTCATATACTAGATGAATGCTAATAAGCTTGGATACTTATTTAAAGTTGAGACTCTTAGTTCACTATAAGACTTAATACCATGTTCTGATGTATGCAGAAGTAAATAAATAACTAGTTTTCTCCATTACCTTGTAGTGGACGATTCTCTGTTAAGTAAACAATTAGACGAATATGTATAAGTTTTACAAATCACTTAAATTAATCTTTGGTTCATTATTCCATTATTTAATATGAACTCTATGTGCTATTCCAATGAATGACATTTCATAATCCATTTAAATTGTTTAATAAGAATCTTCATTTCCATTCATATTCATGATAATTTCACAAAAAATGTTCTATACGTCATGAAATGCAACTAATCAATCATTCTAAGAATCAATTTGATTATCCAGTAAATGAAGATGTTTTAAAAATAAATACTTTATAAAGGTACATCAAAATAAATATCCATTACACGAAAGTACATTAAACGTGTAAATTATTATACGAATTAAATCTAGAAATGTTTAATTTAATTATTAGATGAAAATCTTTCAAATTTATCTTACTGTTGATATAAGATAAAGTTATATCACTGATAATAACAATAATAATAATAATAATAAGAAGAAGAACAATAATAATAATATTTATAATTATAATATTAATAATAATTATTATTATAATTGTAATAATAATTATAATAATAATTGTAACATTATAGAAAAGTTGTTTTTGTCTGATAGTTATAGGTTCTCTCCAACTGTTGAGAGGTTATTGTTCAACTCCACTAATAAAAGTAGTATAAATGATAATAGGAATAATAGATGTAAAAATAATTTTGTTTGATGGTTATAGGTTATCTCAAACTGCTGAGAGGTTCTGGTTCAATTGCACTAATAAAAATAGTATAAATGATAATAGGAATAATAGATGTAAAAATAATTTTTTTGGTCATTTAGTGACCATTTTTTTAGTCACTATCAGTGATTTTTCTAATAGTGAATGCTTTAGGTCTTCTCCTTCTTTTTCTATTTCTCCTTCTCTTTCATTCAACAATGGTTTAATTAGGGTCAAGAATATTTAATGTAAAGTGGTCTTTTGTTCCCTTGTTTTGTTGTGGCAAGTCACAAAACAAAACTCTCTCGTGAGCACCAACCACCACCTGTAAAATCCTAATGCCTAGAACAATCAAAAACTCTGGTGTTTATGCACACCCCATAATCAATTAATTCATTCCTGTACCCATTCATTTCATTCATTTACAAGCACAAATACTTGAAAAAATCAACAAAATTTCGACCCTTTCACCATGTCTCATATGTCTTTTCTCTCCTTTCTCTTTATATAAAAAAGGAAACCACCACATCTTCTCTCCCACAAATCCTTACCCACTTTTTTTCACACATCCGCGGATACAAATTAGATTGTCTCTCTCAAATATGTCTATAGTATATCAATGAAAACAAACACAACGTAAACATCAATTTACAGAGTTACAAAAATAAAGTTTACAAAACTTTTATATGACATAGTTAAAACAAATAGAGAAAAACAAAAAAGATAAAAGTATTTTCTTCCAAGGGAGTTTACAAAACTTTTGTATAATTAACTCCTATAAAAGAAAAGCACAAGTCACATGTCATGAAAAAAATAGAGAAAAATAAAAAAAATAATTATTTTCTTCCAAGAAACAAGATATGTTTTCTTCTTCTAACTGTTCCCACAACCATGTGCCATCGCCTTCGGAAATCCAACAAAAGCATTAAATGTTTTGAATGCATGAACTATTAACATATTTATTTCTAATTGTTATAGACAACGATGATTTAAGAAAATGGTGACGGGGATAAAGTTTTGTGGTTGATGTACTACAAAATTACAAAAAATTCCAAGTTAATTATCTACATTAATAGTGGAACATTCAAAACAAAATGATGTATAAATGAAATGTTTCAGCATAAATAGAGATATCAAGCAAAGATTTTATTAATATTTTGTTTTACAAGCAACAAGTCAAGCTAATAACTTTTTCCCAAAAGTAGTTAGGAAGAAGATCTCACATTGTAAGGTCCCAACCCCTTGCTTTGTTAAATTAACTCATTCTTTTCGAATAATGAATCAAACTTAAGTCTTTTAAAATATTTTTTTATCTCTTCTAACTGCAAAATCTTTCCTTTTGAATACTTTTACATAAAAATTATGTTTTTTTACTCAATAAATGTACACATATATCTAAAATATACAGTAATCAATAATATAATAGATCTCTAAGATTCAAGCCTCTTGTATGAAAAAAATTGGTTTTTGTTTAATGGATTTAATTATATTTTCAGGAATGATTTTTCTTATGCTCCCATCAAAGATGTTTGGTAAATATTTGTGATTCCTTAAAATATTTTAAATTTATTTTATTAAAAGATATATTTAAGAGTGGAAAAATAAATTGAAGGTAAGAAGTTATTTTAGAAAATATCATCCACTCTCATGGGAAATATAAGGTTCTCACTCTTCTACATGTCAATAGGAAGAGGGAGAAACATGTGTAATATAGATTCCTGAAAACGAGTCATGCTTGGGAATATATTTTTTTATAATCTATACCCAACATTTGAATATTACATTCTCATCCTCACACTCTTAGGAATAATTTTTAAGACTTGAAACAAACACATTCCATTTTGTAACTCAAGTTGTCTAGAAATAGAAACATCATTATTTGACTTGAAAAATAAATTATAATTTGTTTTGTTTTCTAAATTTGCTTATAAAATAAGATGAGTTTTTCAAATAAAACTAAGTCAGTCTTTTATTAGATACTGTTTTTAATGTAATTTTGAAATATATTTCAAATTGGTATATATGTCCAAACTTTTAATTCCAACTTCATCTTTAATTTTTTTTTGGAAATTACACATGTTACTTTAATATTTTTTTTTAATTCTCAAATTAAATCTTATATCGATTTTGAGTTTTTTTTTTAAATAAAATAATAATATTGTCATTAGTTTTAACAAAAAAGTATAAAATTACTTTCACAAAATTAGTTTGTGTTATCTTTATCATATATTATCAATAGTAGGTGAAAAGGACTTACCGACATTATCTATGTAATAAAGTTTTTGAAGTTGATTTCCTTTATAGGAAATTGTCCCTTCATGTTGTTTAAGGTCTAAGAGCATAAACCTTTTTTTTTTCTTATCACATAGCGATAGCATCCATTTTCTAAGTATCAACTTATCTTTCTTTTTGCCCACCAGAGACATTAGTTACAACGATAGGCTTTGGCATGCATATTTTTTTATTTCGGTTCCTTTCATGGTAGACATTAATAAGAGGAATAACTTTCTTATCTTTTCCTTCTTTTGCATGTCAAACAAATGCATTTTACTTTTTAAAAGTACTTATAACTCAGTATATCCTATAACAAAATGATATAGACCCTTTCTAGGCAATTTTTTTTCTTTCAATCTTGTGAGAAGATTTCAGATTCTCATAATGTACATAACTTATATTGATATTAAGATGCTTTATATAATTTCTTTTCTATTTTTGAAACATTTTTGAGACATTATATGACACTTAGCAAAGAAGATCAAGTGTCATAAGGCACATTTTCTTCCTTGTCTAACATATCTTTCTTAGATTTACCTCAAATGAAGTTTTGTTTGTTTTCCACAAAACATATGTTGGTTTTCTCATCTTCATATGAATTATCACTTTTGTTGTCCACATCTTTCCATATATTCATGAGACTGTTTCCTCTCTTGAAAACAGATGTATGTTGTTTTATAGCTTCAGACATTAAACCTTTATGTTGTGCCCATGCTTCTTTTCTTACACTTGAAATAAATAATACTTTTGTTTCTTGTTCTTTGAGGGTTTTTTTTTTATTATTATTTATACTTCTTTTTAAGATAATTCTTATATTGATCTTATTTCTTAACATCACAAACTCTTTGGACGTATCCATAAAAGCAAATTTTTATCTAACAATTAACTCTGAGATAAAGTTATGAAATTAAAAAATCTTGACTACTATAAGATATGCATTTTAAGGTACACATTACACAAAAATTTAGGGCATATGAATGGTGTATCAAACATCTTTAGGTTAATATTAATATTTGTAAGTTTAATTTACATAAAAAAATTCAAAAATAGATTTCGAAATAAAAAAATTATCTAATTTTCTATGTAATACCGTACTCCATTCCCATTTATAAGAAACTAAAGTCTATTTTCTATTTATAGAAAATATTGACCAATTTTTTAGCTAATTTATTGTTAAATTACTTATATACTCTAGAAGTATTAAAAAGTATATTTTCGAGGTTTTGAGATATTCTCTATGCATAACAGTATGACTTAGCTTTATTTCCTAAATAAAAAAAAATCTTTTTACACCATGTATTAATGAATAAAAGCTTGACAACTAGAATTTTTTTTTTTATGAAATCACGTGTTCATTAAATTATGAATTTCCTCCTTAAATATAATTTTTTTTTCAATGTAGGATACTTGTAAAATAAAATTACTTTATTCATATATTCCTATTTTTAAGATACCTTCAACCATGTCCTTTCAAAATAAATAAATAGTTGAATTGGGTAAAAATAAATTAATCAGTATTTTGTATTATTGTTTCAAAATCAGCCTAAAGTAGTTATGCAGACTTACATTACATGTGAGCTCTTATATTCTAAAACCATACTAAGAGAGAGAACTTCATATAATATTTTAACTATTTACTAATTTTTAAGAAACGAATATCAATAAATTCAGAGTATCTTAGAAAAAATAATTAACAAACCACTAAAATACAGATAAATCTTATAAAAAGGATAAGAAATATTATAAATAGGAACAAAAAGAATTAATATAATTTATGTTATCTTAATTAAAATAAATAATTTAACTTTTTTTGTAAATGCATAATAAATTAATTCATTTGTTAGTTACAAATAGAATTAGTGTACAGATAGTCAATATTTGTTAGGTAACAATAACGTTAAAATCAATCATCGTATTAATTTTTTTATTTTTTTTTTGAAACTCACTGTCTTTATCATGATTTTTTTAGAAGACATTTATCAGGTTAAGTAATTTTTATTTTCAACTTTTAAACCATACAAAAGTTTTGAATGTAGGAGATACCCAACAAGTAATGAAACTGCTTAATTGTACATAAACTACATGATGAACAAGTTAAAGAGAACTTATATTTACTAATATCACTATATATCTACCTAACCTAATTCATAAATATGATTAGAATAAAAGAGTAAATGACATTGGCACAAAGAAGCAGAGCAATGGCAAACCTATTTCCATGTTGCCATGTTGGCGTGCGCATGTATGGAAGCTGACCCCACAACCTCGTACGGCACTGTCACAATCCTTGACATCATCGACGTGTCTCTCTCCAACAATCCCTCATCGACAACGCATCGTACCCTATTCTCCTCGTCCACTAAAAACTCGACACCGCACTGTACCAGACACAAACCTCGTTGCTTTCTCTCTCCTCCCTTTTCTTTTTTCCAAAATTTTCCATTATCCTTTTGCTTTTCCTCACCATGGAACAAACTATCTTCACTTTAGAACAGTTTTAGCACACCACAAAAATAGAAAGATACCATGCTATTATATACGCGAATTCCTCACGCACACCACCCACTTTCTCTTCTCGTTTCATTTTTTTTTCCTTCTTTTATCTTCCCTTAGGTATTGTTGCACTCTCTCTCTCTCTCTCTGTGCTCTGCACTCACTCTAGGGTTTCCTTATTTGCGTGCTGCTTTCTTCGTTTATCTTTTCTTTTTCTCTCCCCTTACTCACTCGCTCTTTCTTAATTGGGAAACTTTGAAGATGGGGAGAGGGAGGGTTCAGCTCAAGCAGATCGAGAACAAAATCAGCCGCCAAGTCACGTTCTCCAAAAGGAGAACTGGGCTGCGCAAGAAAGCTAATGAAATCTCTGTGCTCTGTGATGCTCAAGTCGCATTGATTGTGTTCAATGCCAAAGGGAAACTCTTCGAGTATTCTTCTGAATCCAGGTTCGTTATTTAACCAACCACCTTTTCAGTTTCACGTTAATTGTTTGTTTCTTCCCTTTTCCTTTTCTCTCTTTTCACTCCTTAGTTGTTGCCTCGATTGATTCCTTGTTGGGTTCTTCTGTGATAATCGTTTACTTATCTATGTATAACATGAAATTCTGTACTTTGCAAATCTCTCTAAATTAATCAGTTATTTCGTTAATTATCTCTTTTTGTTTTTCTTTATTTTTCCACTTTTTTCCGTTGCTTCAAAGTCAACCTCAAAGAGTACTCACCAGTGTTTTGAATTATAATCACACTTGCATTTCATCTCAGTATCTTTGTTGCTGTACGAAATTAGACAGAAATTAATATAGTTTACATGACCATAATTATGGTTGCCAAGTTACCTAAAACCTTAACCTTGCATTAAGAATCTCACTGTAGATTGTTTTTTAAAGCTTTGGTACTCGGTTTTAGCCCGAAAAGTGAAATACTATATATTTAGCATATGCAACATTCTCATTTGTTGATCTTGTGTTTTCATTATTTTTAGATCTAATTTTGGTTCTAACCATGTAAGCCTTTTTTTATTACATTTGAGATTGTATTTTATATTTACTTCATAAATCTAATTAGTTAATTTAATATTGAAGACAGTGCATCATTTGCTGGCTCAATATCGTTTTGAAGTGTATTGATATATATATACATATATATATATATATATATATACATATATATATATATGTATATAATTATTTGTCTATAAATACACAAATCCACCACGAAGCAAATATATTGACAGTACCCTAGAGCTTTCCATGCCATTGTGGCTGCTACACTCTCTTGGATTTTGTAACCTGATGTGGCTGTTTATTGTATACACTGATATAAATATGATGTAGTATAATATAATAATATGTTGGAAGAGAAAAAGTGAAAGTAATTGATATTTGTAAGAAGAGTTTTGGGATTCATGCACCATTAGTACCATGGATGTGAAGAGAAACCAAAAATAATTATATTGTTTGTACGTCCTAATTTTATAATATATTTTTTTATCTCCCTTTGTTAACAAAAAATTGTCTATATATTTTCAAAAAATACAATTTCTTAACTGATAAAAAGGATGCCGTACTTCTTTTATATAAAATATGCATAATGCCTGCAGATCTAGGCTCTTTTTCTTACACCTACTTCTTTTAGATACTCATAAATTTGCTAAAGTATATTTTATGATATTAATATTTAAATAACAACTCATAAATTTGCTAAAGTATATTTTATGATATTAATATTTAAATAACAACTAAGCATTGCTCCAAAATCTCCCACAGAATATATGTAGGCTTTCCTGTTTGATATAATTGCATTTTCTTAGCTGAGAATATTAGAGCAGTCAAAGATAGTACAATCTTGGAATGACATTATATTAATCTAAACTGTATGTATTAAACTTTAACAGTTGCTTAGTCACCCCCCTCTCTCACACTCACTCTCTCTCTATACATATATATATATAATATTGTAGTCATTATCATAGTAAAATGTACTTTGTTTTGCTACACACTAATTTCAATGAAATGGATTAAAATAATGATTTTCAAACTGTCTATTTTGAAAACCAGTGGTTTGTAAAGTGAGGAATCAATTGATAAAAAATTGTAATTACTATGATTTATTTTGAGCCTTCATCCTGTAAAATGTAATATATTTTAATCACACATTAATTTGAGTGAAAAGAATTAAAATAATGTTTTGCAATGTCAAACTTAAACCTGTATGTAAAGTTAGTAATTAAATTGATCAATACTTGTAATCTGAATGGTCACAGTTGGAGTTTAATCAAATGGAAACTGTATTTTGTTTTTCTGATATCTCTCTCTTAAAGTACTTTTTTGTAGACAGTTTTATGAAATATGGATATCTAGCACTGCATTGCAATATGTTTTTGATAGATGTATCACTTTTTTGTGTGTTGTACAAGGGTGGTTAGAACACTCTTTTAAGTGTTATTTTTATTTTATTATTTTTTGTTATTAAAAAAAATACTTAATTCCGTAATTTCAAGCTAATTTTGGTCTACTAATGCCATAAATGATGCATCTTTATGTATGGATACTCTCTATATATACAGCTTTAATTTGGGGTTGGGATGACTTGCGATGACCTATTAGAAAGACACTTACACCACTAAAAGAAATGTTGTTATTATGATGAACAATCAATATGGGTCAACTTCAAAAATATGTCGATAACTCAGTTTTATAAACAAATTACCCACGAGTGTTTGAACAGAATAGTTTCTTTGAGCATGCATGAGTTGTGAAGTTTAACAACTAGTTACAAAAACATGAATGTTTTTTTGGTCATCATGGTGTGAAATATTCATCATTATATATAAATAATTTCTGATAAGAAAGTTGTTTGTTAATCACGTTAAATAAAATCTCTCCCAGAAAAAACAAAAGCAAGTGCTTCTGGAAAATGGAAGCTTTATCAATGATATCTATATGTAATAAAGAACATGCCTTCTTTTGATTTTTACTTTTGATTAAAAGACTATTTTACTCTTAACCTTAACATAAATAATTAAAATTAAAAATGGTTATTTCCTCTAAGTTATCTACACCAATTATCAATGTTCGATTTATCTAACTTTCCATGTAAGAGTAGTTTCTTAGAGAGAAATAGCTGTTGTCTTGAGAAAAGGTTGCAGTTTTTCAAATCTTGAGAACTGTCTGTGTAGGTCTACATATTCCCATGCCAATCAATACCCTATTGGGTAGAATACCATCTCTTGCACTAGGTCCCTTCTGTGAGAACATATAACTCTATATCCACACTAGGTTCCCTTTGCGCTTCATAGTCTCCAGAAGCTTCATAACAACACATGCATAGTCATTTTATTGTAAATCGTCTTGTTAGATAAATTTCTTATTTTCTAGATTAATTTTACTAAAGTTGACCAACAATAGTGGATAAATAAAATGGTTTTTTTTTTTTTTTATGTTTTTATAAGACTGGAGTGACTTACAAAACCACTTGCATTACTTCAGTTTCTCTTACTTTTTTGTCGTCTGTAATTTCGATCTCAATCTCTCTAATCTTGATTTCTGTCTTGGAGCAGAATACCTGCAATAATATCTCGATATTCAAATTAGTGCTGAAAAGAAGGGGTTCAATATCATAAATAGAAAGAAATTTACGCTTTTACTTTAAGATACTTGCATGTTTATAATATTTTTAATGAGTTTTTAGATGCATAGGTTATTAGAAGAGACCCAAAAATCTTTCAATCACAATTTTTATGTTGTTTAAAGATAATGTGTTAATTATATGATTAGTTGGTAATCCAAAAAATAGGGTTAAATCGACATTTTTGGAAGGTATAGAACTGTATTGACCCTGTTAGCAAATGTGGGGGTGGCTTATGTATTGACCCTGTTACTCAGCACAGTTCACGAAGGTTATTAATTTGATCTGTAAAATCTCACACATAGGGTATGAGGTGTGTAGTTTTTCTAGGTATAAGCTATGACAGTCGCTGGAATACACACCATGCAGTAAAAATTTTGTATGAGGGTTAGATTTTTTTTATGCTCTATAAGCTTACAGTATCGTTTGTTTTCAGTAGTAATTCATCGGATTTCTTAAAATAAATTATCAAATTTCAATACTCTGCAGGAAAAAAAACATAATTAAGAAAGCCATGAGCCAGATTTTTCTAGAAATGTAATCATCGATTTTTGAGCCAATAACAAAATTATTAAAAAAAATAAAATTTTGACAAAACTTACTTTTGAATAATATATTATAACAATAAATATTTATATTTATAAAAGAATAAAAATAAATAATAATTATCCAGTAGGTATAAAAATTTGTTTACATTCAAAATTTTACGATCTTATTAGAAAATGCCATTAGACTACAGTGTACAAGGGTTCCTTCACGTTCTTGTTTAATCCTTTCATTGAAGATTGAAAGTATCTATGGCCATGAAGTGCCCTCTGGCAAGCCAATAGGTTCTGCCATGTGTTCATGTGTAGGCAATTAATGCACTGTAGTGTTCTGAACGATTCTCTCTCTCAACTACCTACATGCATGAAGAGTTAAGCACATCATGTAGAAGCCAAAAGGGTTTGCTCGCAAAGAAGTTTCTGACTCCATTTTTGTAAAAAAGCATTCCTTGAAAAAGGGATTTATCCTTGTCGCGTAGCTTTGACTATGGAGTTCTTCCTCCACAGTTTCACCCACTAAAAGAAACATTTACACAGAGCATTAATGTTTTGAGGGCCCTCTTTGGATCTGCTAATAGGTATTTAGCTTTTGTTGGTTTCTCAGACACTGCGTTTGCATGTGGAGGATCATTTCTCCAATGGCTGTTGAGAGAGAGAGAGAGACAGACAGAGAGTTTATTGTTCTGAACACTGCTCTCCTCTACTGATATGGTAGGGGTAGGTTTACCAGCAATTCAAAAAGCTGACATTTTATCTTCTAACCATTTTCAGGGTTAAGTGAAAATAAGATTTTTGTGTATTTACTGATAAAAAACAAATAATGACATATAGATACATATATAAAATACCTTGATAATATCTACCATCTATTGTCTAATTACACGAATCACTCTCAACTCGTTTTCAAGAATTAGAAAAGATAAAAGTAATTATGTAATGTATTTATTCATTTATTTATCTGAGTTTTTTTTTCTCCTGTTTACCAAAACATTTACCAAATAGAGGTTAGTTAATCTTTATCGTTTCTTCTACAACATCATATTATATATTATATTAACATTTTTCTTTCTATATTGTCGTTCTCGTATTCGATATCAAATATATATGCAAGAGGTATCCATGAAACCATTTTATTTCTTTTTATCTATAACTTTCTATCACATTATATCATCTATAATACATTTAAATATCTTTATCTTCTTTCTCTAGGCATTTCTTATTTAAGTATTCAAGAGCATTGGACTTTCCATTAATAATTTTCCTAAAATCGGAGAAGAGAACTGTTAGTTATGCAATAAAAAAATGTGTGAAAGGAGGTAAGAAAAACTAGTGTAAAGGTGATATCACTTAAAAGTATTGCATGCATGCATACCCATAGAAGAGATAATTATATAATTTATGTAATACTTTTTCATACTATTTTTTCGTTTATAGATACTTAAGAGTATATTTTCATTTATTTTGAGTATTAATTTTTTATTGGTTTTATGGTTCCTCTTCTGACAGTATGGAAAACGTCCTTGAACGATATGAGAGACATGCTCACATAGGGCAACTTGTAGAAGATGGTGATGAATCACAGGTACCTCCTCAAATCATAGTTTTTTGAATATCTATATGCCTAGTTAATAATGCATTGCCAACACCATGAATATGTGGTATTTAAATAGCTTAATTATATTGCTAGTTTGTGATTTTTAACCTTCTGTGTTAATTTTGCAATTTATTCTTCTCATTTTCAAAATTAGGTGAATTTGAATTGGATTCATCTGTTAATTTGTGATTCAATATTATACTGTGACGTTAATATTTTTATTAATGTTTGATGACAAGCTAATGAGTCAATCCAAATTATGTAATTTTAAAACTGAAGAACCAAAATCACACTATCAAAAAAAGAAATCAAAATCGTATGGAAGCTGATATAGTATAGGAAGCTAGAGCTGCTAAAGAAAGAGGCTATTTATAGTGTACATACTGAGAGGTGTACGATTCTCTTTAAATATTCTCGAGGAAGGCATAAGAAGAGCTATAGAACACATGGAGAGAAAAGTTTTGTGATCTAACATTTTGTTTTAACGTGAACTAGGTCTCATTCTGATATTTGCTAGGGAGACAAGATAACATCACCCCTAAGTATATAAACATGTAGAATTTTTAATGAAACTATCTAACATAATTATAGGGTGGGAACCCTAAGAGCGAAAAACGAAATATCTAAAAAGTTACCTATAAACATCCTTTCTTTAATCAATTGAAGTGTTTTTTAATAATAAAACTGTGGAATTTTAATGAGAATATTATTTTAAATGAAATCCCTCCAATGATATTAATGAAAATGTTCTATCACATTTAAAATATATTTTTATTACCCTTTTCTTTTAAAATTATTAGTATAAAATTTGGATTGTAAGACAATTTTAAAGTCATAGTTGTAAAAAAGAACATGATAATAATTTTATAGATAAATGTAATTTTTTTTATAACAGTTGATCTAAAATTATCATTAAAAAGTAAATAATTAAAAAACAACAACAATTCAACATAAAACTATAGTTAAAACTTAAAAAATTAAAAAATAATAAAAATTTCTTATAGAACCATCTATAAAAGAAAAAAAAGTTTGAGAATAGACGACGATTTTTCACAAAATTATTATATTTTTCTTGTTTTTCTTATAATCAATGAATTTTGGTTTCACATGTCATTTTCTTCTATATTTTCATTCTCTTTTTTTATTTTTGTTATTGAAATTTCAAAGTTTGTTGTTATCATGGTTTATCAGTTGTCATATTCTAGTTTCGTCACTGTTTATATTGTCTTCACCAACACACTCATTACCTCTTGTTACACTTATTATCATCCTTATCATTGCTCTCATGTTTGTCATCTATAGTTTTGTCGTATTTATTGTTAGTGTTTTATGAAGATGACTTTACACTAATACATCTTTATAATAAAGAAGTTACGACAATTGTTAAAGATAAAAGTGTCATTGTAATTCCTTTAAAGGTTTAAGTGTTATTGAACAATATAACTTATAACATTATCTTTATCAATGACAGATGTAGAACTGTCTCTAACTTTTTTTTAACCGTTGTTATAAATCTTGTTTATACAAAATAGTGAATGAAATGTTATTTGTTAACTTGCACTTAAAATCCCGTCAACACATGAGATGAAGAGAACCCAAAATAAAATTAATTATAATCATAAGATTGAAACAAAGATTTACATTCTAAGTTTGGTAGGAAATAAACATACTCACTATTTATCTTTTTATGAATTAAAATGGAAAAGGAGTGGACGATTAGGTGTGAGGGAAGGAAAGGAATGCAAAGATCTTGGATTGTGTGCTTTTAGTGGTTAAGCGATTGTTATATAGATATATTTTGGTCGGCTAAAAATATATTAAGTATGAATTCAATCTGTATTTTAACTTATTCCCATAGTAACCTGGTCTTTATCATTAATCTTAATAGAACTTACCTTGTTGGTTACTGTTTGATATTGATTACCACATACAATGAGATTTTTTTGCCATGACAACCTGCATGTACAGCAAAAGTTCCTGACTTCTAATAATATTTTGATAGTAAAAAGGTGAAGGAATATATTATTCTGTTTTATGAATAGCAGAAATTTAAAGATAGCGATAAAGACAAGGTAAGGATCTCTGTAGCAGCACAAAGTGTAAAAGAGAAATGTTCAGAGGGATAGTGTAAGAATGACAAGCTTGAAGTGACTGTGTAGTAGTAGGGAGAAGCTATACATGGAGAAAGGTAAGAAAGGAATATGTTTATCCAATAGGTTGTCTAAATGGAGAGAAGGAGAAACGAGTCTTTAGCAATCCTTTCGTTTTGGGGTGTTCAAAAAAAAATATTGAAACTGGATCAAAGCTTTTATTTAAGATTTACTCAATTTTTTCAATAATTCACTTACAGTAAAATAAGAGAAATCTCATAATAATTTCTTAGACAAAAGAGTTAGAGAGAACAACCACTAAATTTATTTGAAAATTACGTAAAATTCTTATAATTAAATTTATGCGGAACAAAATAAATGTAAAATAATGACAGATAATAAAATTCAGTTAATTATGCTTATATTTTTGCGTTGTTGCAAATTTTTTGTTAAAAGAGAAAAATCTAAAATAAATATATCAAAAACATTTAGGAAATATAAATAATATTTTATCACACTGATGATGTTTTCACTTTATCTATTTTTATTTTGTTAAAATTCATTAATTTATAAAATGTGAAGATTTATTTCAATTTATTTCTGTACCTTGATCAATGATCTTACTTTTGTCGTACAGGTATAGTTTGTCAATAATTACTATCTTTGGTAACATGTTTATTCAATCCTTATTTCATTGATTTTTTTTTTTTAATGTAACTACTTTATCCTTAAGCCATATGTACTGCATTCTGACTATTGCTACATGTGAATTATATAATTTTGTCAACAATCCGAAGTGATATAAGTTCTTTATTGACTTCCATTATTATAAATATTCAACCTTATGAGACGATAAAATAATGATATTTTTATGTGATGTTCAACTAATAAATATAATACCAACAATAAAAATAAAATCTATGATAGTTCTTCAATGTTCAACTTACATTTATATCGCCTTGTACTTTTATTTCTCCTATACTAAGTATAAATACTTACAACATGACTAGTTCTTTACCTTTACCAAAACTTGGCACTAATGTATGTATAACTTTCACTGCATGATCTTTGGTCTTATACAAATCATAATGTATATTAAACTTTGATTGAATAATACAGGACATTAGTCAGAAAATCATTTTCTTTTTTGTCTAAGGTGACTTATCATTAGATAAGTGAAAATGATCAGTCAAAGGAGTGCTAGTTGGTAGTTTTTGTCATGGAGAGTAAGACTTTTGATGATGTTATGGTTAAAGTTGGAAAAGTTTTTCATGATAGAATCCATTTGTAGCAAACGTTTGTTGAAAAGAGGTTGTTTAGACTGCATATATGAAGAAGCGAATGTCACAAGGTAGAAACTTGGTAATCTTCCTATCAAAACTTGGTAATTTTTATAAATACTTGGTAATTAAATGTAGAAAATGAATGCACTACACTTGAAGAGATTAGTCTAATCTTTATAGAGAGTAGCTTCGATTAGAAACATCTTAGAGTATAATGTCAGTGGTATTCAAGAACGATGAGAAGTCAGAATATACAAAAGTTTATCTAAATGACTTTTACAATTATTAACATATTGATGGAATGATTGTTTAAGATTGGAAAAAAAAAAAAAAAAGATTAGGTGGCCATTACAATGCCAAAGGTGGAGTCTAGAGATCGAAAGAGACGTGTCATGAAAAGTCCTCTGCACCAACTTAAAAATAATTACAGTGTTTGCCACTGCCAACTTTTTCACAAAAGTTGTCCCAAAATTGTCATTATTTGACCATGAGTAATCGTCATAAAAAAGTGCTTCAAGAATCTAACGATCTCTTCGAAAACGGTTTCTTACTAACCTTTGTTGAACAAATCTTTAAATGACAATATTTCACTAGTGATACACGGATTCCTTTTAGCGGGGATGCTATGTCTTCCTTTGTTAGTTATGATTTTCATAATGTTTTTTTCGTTAATTATGATTTTAGTGTAATTTCATCTTTTGTTTTTCTTCCTTTTTTAAATATATATTATGACGTGCTTTAACATATAATAGTTTTCTTTTAAAAAAAAAAGGCTGAGTTAGTTTCAAATTAAGTGTGTATGTATACATATGTTCTCAGCAAACAACATCATTTTATTGTAGGGCAACTGGTCCTTGCAATGCTTCAAGCTCACCACCAAAGTTGAAGTCTTAGAGAGAAACTTAAGGTACATTATTGTTCCTTCTGGTATAAATTAACAATAACTTTGAGCTATGTTGGTAGTCTTTCAATTAATTATAACCCTTTTGTCTTCTTTTCTCACACCATTCTAATATTACTCTTTTTTCCAATTGATCATTTCTAAGTAATAAAAAGTCTGCAAATTTAAAACCAAAGTTTTAGGTGATTTCATCAATTTTCTTTAGACACAAAAGGTACAATAAGCCAAATTTTAGATGCTTCAAAACCATTTACCTTTTTGTAAAAATTAAAAAGTACAAATAACTTGTAATATCTTCAATATAGGAACTTTGTGGGACAAGATCTGGATCCCTTGAACTTGAGAGAGCTTCAGAGTTTGGAGCATCAGCTTGACACAGCTATAAAGCGCATCCGAACTAGAAAGGTTTTGCTTTATCGTCTGCAAAGAAATAAGAAAATAAAGAAACAATTGGAGAAAACGCATTTCGAAAACTAAACAAGCATTAGCATATCTATAACATTTTTCACCGGCTAATTCATTGA
>Ga0099824_1006062_pt1 | contig 16758 bp, 4 predicted proteins | sample SiratrowhiteBW_FD_76837 | JGI IMG/M metagenome (GOLD analysis project Ga0099824, IMG submission 76837) | Root nodule microbial communities of legume samples collected from California, USA - Siratro white BW | ecosystem: Host-associated > Plants > Roots > Nodule | place: USA: California...
ATAAAATACAAAATATATATATATATATATATATATATATATATATATATATATATATATATAGTATGAATAATAAATTTTATAATAAAAAATCTTTCAATTTAAAATTTTAAAAATGTTTAATGAGTTTATGAGTGACTCACTATCATTTTCCTATATTTTTACCCTACTCAAATTTGATATTACATCTCATAAATTCAAATTTATTTAGTTATGTTTTTTGTTTGTAAGTATTTCTAAAAATTTAATAAGATAAACAATTTTTCATGTTAGGCTTCTTTATAAGTATTTCTAAACAATTGATCGTATAAACATACTTCTATGTTTAACTTTTCAAGTCATATATATATATATATGGTAGATAATTTATTATGTATAATTTAATTCTTTATCTATCAATATATTTTTTTTAGATGATTATTATTTTTATGATAATAAATAATAATAAATTTTGTTGATCTAAACCAATTTATTTATTTGTATTAGGAAAAAACAAAGACGAACACACGAAAGATAAAATGTTACAAAAAGTTTAAAAATGTTATACAAAATACTAGAAGTTACAAAGAGTTTAGATGATGATACACATAGTTTATCCAAGAGTGTAAGATTGATAAACACTTATACATATTTAATAAAATCATTTCTTAAAAAATTTTAAAGAATACAATTTTTCAATATTATTACTATATTTTTTCAAAATACTTTTTTTTTGTCAAATATCAAGAAAAAGGGAGAAAAAGTCAAGAGAGGTCATCACTTGAGCCCTACAATTTCACGTAAGATACTTGAGACAATTATCTCAGCAAAAACATGTCCTTTAAGTGATCGTGAATGTTGATTGTGAAGTAGAACTGAATTCATTAACTAGTGGATGCTTAAGTGAGAGGAGTCGAAAAACAATTCAAATGACAACAATATCTTTTCACTCAAAGGTGCTCAAATGACATCATCATATATATACATATAAGTAACAACTTCATTGAGATATCTAACAATGAGAAATGAGTCAAACTCATATAAGAGAATGACACCACCTTCAATCCAAAACCTTAAGGCTTTGAGAATGACACCACCTTCAACCCAAAACCGTAAAACCATAAGGCTTTATGTTTGTGGGTCTTCTTTCTTATATGCTGCTAAACTTTCTCATTCTTGCTCAATGTGGGACTTAGACTCACACTTGAATACCTAACAATCTCCCCTTCAAGTGAGAGTCCCTCCTCCACATTGATACACCCCCCCTCGAGCGGAAGCATTCTCAAACCCTAGTACATTACTCATGACCCCTCACTTGTACCGCCGTTCTGATACCACTTGTTGAGAGAATCTGAGGGGGTAAACACCGGTGAGATCTCACAAGAATGAAAAATGAGCCAACATATAAGGGAATGACACCACCTTCAACCCAAAACCTTAAGGCTTTAGGTTTATGTGTCTTCTTTCTTATATGCTGCTAAACTTTCTCATTCTTATCCAGTGTGGGACTTAGACTTACACTTAAATACCTAACACGACACTTAAGTAAGGAATGGAGTTGCAACGCTATAAATAATATACTTATGACAATCTTAGTTTTAGAATTTTGTTTTTTTGTTCTCTCCATTTGTAAAAAGTAGTATTAGGAAGTCTATGTGGTATGTACTTCAAGGAAATGAGAGCATGCAGTAAATAACTCAGAAAATGATTTTTATTTGCATATTTGTTATCATGTATCACAATTTGATAAATGCATCACAATTTGAGGATGTACTGAGGGTAGTAAACAACTTCCATAGTGTTGGAAAGTTTGTCAAAAGAAGTAATGCCTGTTTCATAAGCTTGATACCAAAAGGTTGATAATCCACAAAAACTAGACAAATATAGGCCAATATCTTTAGTAAGTAGTATATATAAGATAATATCTAAAGTCTTATCAGAAAGAATATCAGAAAGTATTGTATAAAATTATAGATAAAAAATAATATGCTTTTGTGGAAGGGGAGAAACCTATTGGATAGTGTGGTGGTCGTTAATGAAGTTATAGATGGAGTTGGAAAAAAAAAGGAGAGTGCATTATGTTAAAGGAAAATTTTGAGAAAGCATATGACAATGTGAATTGAGACTTTTTCATGTATATGTTGGGTAGGCTAGGTTGTGCTAAATGGATTAGAAGATATTTAGAATCCTCGTCAATTTCAATCCTAGTTAATGGAAGCTCGATGGACCAATTTGTGCCTACCAAAGGGCTAAGACAAGGGACCGTCTCGCTCTATTTCTATTTCTTATAATTGCAGAAAGACTAGCAGAAGCAGTTAAACAAACTAAGAGCAAGGGGTTACTAGATGGAATAAGAGTGGGAAAAAATTAAGTGCCAATTAGTATGCTACAATTTGCAGAGATGACTACTTTTGTAAGCAAAGCAAATGTAAGAAAATATAATGGTCATAAAGAACATACTTAGGTACTTTGAGTTAGCTTTTAGACTTAAAGTCAACTTTCATAAAAATAAGCTTGGAACATTGGAATTGAGCACATAAGGACCACAGGATATGCAACAATATTGAATTGTAGAATCACTAGCATACCTTTCACATACTTAAGGGTAAAAGTAGGAGCTAACCATACAAGGAAAAAGTTCTAGTAAGATACTATATCTAGAATTAAGAAGATGTTAGCAACATAGAAAGGAAGGCATATAATGTTGGTAGGAAGGGTCACCCTAGTGAAATCAGTAATGTCTACCATCCTACTATTTCACCTGTCCATTTTCAAAATGCCAGTAAATGTAGAAAAAATAAGAGGGAATTCTTATGGGATTAGGGTCATGAGGGAAGGAAGATATCATGGATGAAGCAGGAAGATGTCTGTAAACCAAAGGAAGAGGTTGATTTAGAAGTGAAGGACTTAGAAGTGTTTAACATACCCCTGTTGGAAAAATGAAAATTGAGACTTGCTAGGGAAGAATTTGGGCTTTGGAAAGATATCTTGACATTTAAGTATGGTTCTTGGAGAGCATTAGATGAGATTAGTGAAGGTAAACATGATTGTAGGTGATGGAAGGACATTAGGAAAACATGTGGGGAAAAAGTAAAGGATAATTGGTTTAACAAAAATGTAAGATGAAGTACAGGAATAGGTAATGCAATCAAGTTTTGGGATGATAAATGGTTGGGTGAGATTCTTTTAAGATAGAAATACACAAGGTTACATATGAACTCAATAATAGAGGAAGTCAAACTAGGAGAGGCTAGATTCTAAAACGAGGATAGGTGGATATGGAACTTACCATGGAGAAGAAAGTGGTTCAATTCAGAGAGGAGTATGATATCTTCTTTTATGAGTGAGGTGGAGAAGAAAACTCTAGTTAGGAAAAAAGAGTATGAATGGATATAGATGAGGAGATCGAAACCTATATAGTTAAATCAACATATAAGAGTCTTACTTTTACTTTTAATGAAAGTGGAAAAAGGTCTTCATATGGTTTTTTTTTTTTTTAAAGTCAAAGTCTTACTAAATGTCTAACATTTTTCATAAAGCCTAATAATGAATAACACGAGATAAGTTACAAACTAGAGGAATATATTTAGGTAATACATTGTGTTGGGATATCAATGAAATAACTTTACACTTGTTTTTTACTAGGATAACAGCACAAATTTAAAAATTATGTGATTTGTGGTCAGAGTGGTCTCTCCACACCACAACATTGTAAACATTCATTTATATATCAATTTAAACGCTTAGGTTTGAATAAAAAAAGTAGTACAATATGGAATTGTATCTAGATCTCAATTGTTTGAAATATTTGAATTTTTAAAAATAATGTCATATTTAGAAAATACACGTTATAGAAATTTTTACTATAATTCAACTAAAGGACCTATATTACGAACGAATATCATAAAATAATTTTTTCATATTCAAACTGTTATATGTGCGCAATCATCTATATCAAATAAATGAGAATTTACGTATAGTATACCACAATGAGAATATGCTATTGTTGAACTTTTTAATGTTAGAAGGCATTATGGGAAAGATAAATATGTTCAGTTGTGTGTGCATGATGTAGATGAGAAATTATAGACACAAGAGAAATGACAATGCATTCTGACTATTGTATAGGATCTAGGGTCAGAGAAAATTACTTCTGAAAACTGTCAAAAAAAACAGGCTGAAAGATTTGGATGTTTTTGAAGGAGTTGCATCAAGTGTTCATTGACATGACCGTGTTGATTCAATTTAAGGAGAGCAATCAGATGATACAAAGAACCAAGTGGCAACGGCAAAATCCTTCATCAGAAATGAGACTCAAAATCTAGAAACTAGAAGGAAGAATTAGAAATAGCACTGCAAGTGGGGACTACTGTACTATTATCCTTCTTGTAGTAACTGTTTTGTTTGTAATAGAAGGGTAATTGATAAGTTAGAAAATTAAGACCTAATATTAGTTTTATGCATTTTTATGTATCTTATACAAGGGTTGAGACAAGTTTATTATTTATTTAGTTTTGTTTTTGTATTATAGATAAAAAAATCTATAAAAACCCTGACATATAATTATTATATATATATATATATAAAATATATATTACTTTTTTTGAATATATAGTATTGATATTAGTGTTCCTGATAACTATTTCATATGGAAAAATAAGGATGTGTTAATTTTTTTATAGAGATAGTTAATTATAATTGTGTAGATTTAGGATGTGCTCAGTAAAGTTTTTATAAAATTTATTTTTTAGAGTAGTTGTCATTTAAATATTTAAGTATTTATCACAAACACACCAAGTTAGAACACAACAGCAGTAACTCTTTAAGTAATGTTTCATATTCGGACATTGTAGATAGAAAAAAACATTATTAGGAGGAAAAAATTCTACTAAAAATAATAAACTAATTTCATGTGAAAATTAGTTATTAATAAAAATGAAAAATACTCCGTATCAATATGCCAATTAAAAATAAATGTATGAAATTGAGTTATTATATTTCTTTTCAGAGTTTTGAAACTAAATCTAATTCATTTTATCGTCAAATTTACTAAAATAAGCTTATCAAAAGGTTCTTTAGAAATATATTTTATTAAATTAGTAATTCTCACTTTAATTAATAATTGATAAGCTTAAATAAAATTTTAGTCTCTTTTAAAGTTTTATACATTTTGTGTATGACTTTTAATAATTTTTTTCCTATAAAATTTTATTTTTATTGTTAGTGTTTACTGTTTATCTATATTAGTTAAGTGATTATTGACAAGTCCCCATATGAGTATGAATTACATACACTACAAATGTAATTTTTTTTTATTCTCAATAAATTTTTAAATTTTCTTACTCCTAATATTTTTTTCTCATTTTAGTCCTTTTTTTTATATTTTTTTAGTCTGTGTTTATTTTTCTGTTAAATGACTATGTATCAACGATATTAGAATAATTTATTTTTTTTAAATGATTAAACTTTAAAGAATTAATTAATGTGATGGAAAAAATTATTTATTATAAGTTAGCATTTATATCTTTTATTTTCTTTTCAGAAACAGTATATATATATATTTGTCAGTTCTAAAGAAGTTGTTGATGTATTACTTAAAGAGATGTTTCATCACTTAATAGATGGCAGTAAATGATATCCTTCGCATCAAATTGATTAATTGTTTTTTAATAAAAAAATAATTTAAAAATGTATAAAAAATAATTAAAAAAATGTGTTAGTTCCAATGAATAACTGAAGTGTCACTTAATATACAATTCATCACTTGGATAGTATTAATATATAATAAGAATAGAAATAAAAGTTTTATGGATAACAACAAAATATAAAAAATTACCGAGACCGAAAAAAAAAAAAATACACCCGTAATTTCTACTCCTTTGTGTCGCTTAACAAATGTCTTCACTTATCAGATTTTAGTATATAATAGTAATCAAAACAATAAATCAAATTTTTTCATTAAAGACCAAAACAATTTTTATCTACTTAAAATTATATACAAAATTCACAATTTTAGGAAAAAGTTAAAAAGTTACTTAATTCTAATCCATATTATTCATGTTATAGTCTTTTAGTTTGTATACACTTTCAAGTTACATCATGAAACTTTAGAAAACTTATTTCGTATTCATTGTTTTCATTAAGGTGTTAAGGAGCAACATAATTGGCGTTTTCCAAAATGAAGCAACAACAATTATTCTTTTCTGAAAGGTATTTCTTTATTAAAATCAGCAGAAGTGAGGGCATTTTGGATCTGAAATACTATTTACATCACTTCTTTGACACACTCAGAACATAAGAATTGAAAACAAAATAACACTGCGCAGTATATATGATAATCCAATCCGAAGATGTTGGTCACCAATATACCACACACATCTAAAATCAGTAGATTGGGCTAAGGCTAACACTCCAACACATTTCACTGATGAAACAACAAAATCAACTGAAAAATAATGAAAAGAAAACTTGTTCTTCTCATAGACAGGTTCATTGCATTGGAACTTCCCTCCAATTTTGTATAGCTTGAGACACCACTTGCTCAATCATTTGTGCATCCACATGGAGGGTATTGTTCTCCTTCTCCTGCAAGATCAACAAAGAATCCAATTGGGTCAGTTACTTCATCTAAATTGAGGCCACATAATTAATTTCTCTTGAAAACAATTATCTTCCAGACATCATCATCGGAGGTTAAAAATGGACAACTCTCTATAAAGTCAATTTGGAACCTAGTCCTTTCTGGTTAGATTCACTGATAGTGACAGTATTATTCATCATTTACAATTGCATGCATTTGATTTTCTGTCTGGAATGTGTTTTGCATGTTTAAGTGAGTGTTTCACCTTATTAGTATCACTTACTTTGATTCCAAATGCTTCTAAGGAGAAGCTCTCCACACAAGAAGCCCTAGCCTGCAGCACCTCAAGACCAACCCTTTCAAAGGCTTCCAATATGAATCTCAACAACCCCTGGCAACTCCTTTCACTCACCACCTTGATCATAAACCCCTCTTCTTTAGTTTCCACTTTAATCTGCCAAAACATCACCAAGCATAAACACAAAAGATTCCTTTCAATTCAGTGATTTATTGGGGTTCTTAATTAAATCATACATACCACAGGTGCTGGACCATTATCGATGACATTTTGTGCTGCAGCAGCTGCTAATTGGTTCAGTTCTTGTAACTTTTGCCTTAAACCACGTATGTACTTGGATGCATTCAGTATCAGAGAGGTTTTACGCCGCTGCATCAACCAAGCAAAACAATATCCATCATATTTCAGCATAACCTCAATCAGTTCTTGAACATACATAGAGGAAAAAAGAAGCAAGAAACAAGAAAATAAGAGCTGATATACAAAGTTTTAAGGTTCTATTCAAATGAGAATATTATTAAAAGTGGAGAAGTTTTGACTAAAAGGAATGCAGTACTGCAGAGATGATTAAAGGAAGAAAAGAGAAATGAGTAATTAATCACAGCATGGGAATTAGTGATTGAACGAAGCTTTTGTATGCTCCTATACAGTACTGTTCTCCTGTGAACCCTGTAAACCATTTTCTCTCTTTCTCTCTTTCTCTCTCTCACACACTCATAAACTATGAAGAGAACTATATATAAAGAAATCCAAACAGAAGTGTATGGTTAGTGAAAAGGACGAGAACAAAGAATCTTGTTGGTCACATGTGAAACAGATATGGAGTTACCCTAGGTAGCAACTGTTTTAACCTTTAACTCTTATAGCGACAAACTTTTGTTTTCTTTTTATGCTGCTAAATTCATAATCACAGAGTCAAATTTGTTCTATCAGCAGATTAAAACCGAGCTAGCTTCTTTGACATGCAGCATGTAGGAGAATTTCTTAGGCTGGTATCTCCTACTCTAGGTATATTTATACATTACTTAATAGTGTTACATGAAAACATATTTCACTTTTCAAGTTGAGACTTTTTGAAGGGCTTAATTAGATAGAATTGTTCCAGGGAATATCATGTCAAGGTTAGAAAAATCAGTAACCAATGCCATATTTATGTAACAGTACTACACATATATGTACATATGTTAAATATTATGCTTGTACAAAATTTAATGTTCATTAAAGTGTTGATGTTGCAATATTATAATAAATGAAAATCATTATGATATCAAGTGGTCCTACCTTTGAAGACCACCATAGACACTAATTGCAGATAAGATCCCACAAATTTCAAGATATTACACACCCATGTTAAGACAACTCCATCTTGTGAGCCTCATCTATATATAATATAACAAGACAACACCAATGTATAGAACATCTTCTATCTTGATTTCAACAATATTGAAACATATATTTTATTATTTTTAATTTTAATTGATATACATATATTTTATAAAATAGATCAAAATCTTCTTTCTAAAATTAAAATTTTTCATTACATAAAAGATCAATTATATTATAAGATAGTAATTGAATAAATTCCTATGAAATTGTAAAATGCTAATATTACTTCAATATAAACTTTTGACTTGATTAAACATCCAGAATTTCTGAATCCAAACCTTATTTAAAACATATTCCCACAATTCTTGTTTTAAGTGTTATATTTCTTAAAGATTTTTATTTCTATTGAAGTGTCATTGTCAAGTTCAAACCAACGTTAAATTTATACTTTTGCCCTTCACATGATATATCTTTAATCAATTACAAGTAAAATAAAAAGTATTATAAATATTTTATTAAAATTTAGAAAATTTATTATATTTCTTGGTATCTAAAAAACATATATAAAAAGGATCTACATGAGTAAATTTTTGCATTTTATATCAAAATTTGTAAAATTGACTTTTAATTGACATTATCTACATGTGAATGGTTTTATAGGTATTCATAACAATGTCTTTAAGATAAAACAGATGTACAAACATTATGTATATTGCGTATTATTAACATGGTTTTAGATAATTGAATATATTGAATTTTTAATGATGAAGAAAGAGATATATGGAAATGGAAAATGTGCAAGCTGGTACAGTTGTGTGGCGTGTGAAATAAGGCTTGGCTGTATGCATAGCACATATATATACGAAAGATGAAGCGTGTGGGGTCAGTAAGAGAAGAGCATTGAGAAAAGAAACGTTCTTCTTTCTGCATGGCAACGGGATAAAGCAATGAAAGAGATGGTGAAGCAGTGGTTAAGTTACATGCTGGAAAGGAATCTCCATTGTTGATTGAGACACAAATCCATAGTAGCAACTAGCCAAGCTAAGTGTCAAAAACATGTTACAGTTTTATGTGCCATCTTTGGATGCCTCCAAGCAATTCTCACGGGGAAGGGATTCTCTCTCTCCCCTCTGTTCTTGATTTGGCTTCTGCTACCAACAAAAGTTAAACAAACTTTGTTTTTTATTATAGATGTGTTGATGAGAAAGAAAATTCGATGCCATTTGGCAATTGTTTTCAGTTTCTTTCCAAACCTCAAGTTAAAAAGGTTGCAAGATATGTCGTGTTCAATCTGCAGCTTGTTATTTGATTGTTGTGCAACCATCAAATTAAAATGATAAAAAAAAAGTAACATTTTAGATTTTGTGCTGGCATTTTCTTTTTCTTGACAAAAGTTGCTTTAAAATTTCAAACAGGCAAATGGGAAAATAAATCAACCTCCTTGTCTTAACTAAAACTTTTCACTTTGGATTCCCATCAAAATTATCAATTCCCTTCACTATTTTAAAACAATAAATAAATTTGGATGCTACTAAAAGTATTGCAACCCTATTTCTTTTATCAGCAAAAATAAATATACAAATTATATGGAAAACTGATGTGGTCCAACCCATTTACAAAGTATATACAAAATATCAAATAAAACATATACATAAACCTATCATATCATGTCTCCATCTATGTTTCAATATTTGTATTTATATTCCCACCATAGTATGATTTTTCTAGTTTATGGGTTACATGTACATCATTATTAGCCTTTTTTCAACTTCTCTGATCAGTTATTTTCATTTTCATGTTGGTGAATACGTCTTTTCAGTTAAAATCTTCATTCAATTAGTCAGTTGTTGACAATGACTTTAACATTTCATATATTTGTAGTAATTGCATATATTGGCTAAGCTCTACAATAGTCAAATACAATAGTCCTCTGAAATTTCACCTATATATAATAATGTCTAGTTTTTCATTAGATGATGTCACTATATTTTTTAAAAGTCCTCTTCCTTCTATTTTCATTCATCTTCTATATCCTTTTTCAATTTTATTTGAGTTATTTCGTGCATAAATTCTTTGAGATGATCTGTTTCCACTCAAAGCCAACTGCAAACTTATACCTTACTTCTATTGAGTATCTTTAATTAGGATTTTTTTTTTATATTTATTTTAAACATACAAGATGGGACAAATTTGGATAGAATATACTAGAGAATTTGATGAAAGAATATACTAAAGAGTGTGATGAAGAATATATCATGTCAACATAAAAATATTTTATAGTAAAATTGACAGAAAAAACTAATTTACAGTTTTAATTAGAGAAAGAAGTACTATCTCAATCTCAAATTGTTAAAGGAGTAGGCAAGAGAAAAATGATCTTATTAAATTATGTGAATGTATTACGCATGGATTGTTTTATTAGTACACTTTAGACATATATAATGACATTTTTTTTTTGGTTTTAGTAACTACTCATAAATTTTGGGAATCATACTAAAAAGTTTCCCGTACTCATCTCCAAAAATGTTTTTTTTTCAAGAATATTAAAAACTATATAATAAATGTTATTTTCTTTCGGATAATTATTATTATTTTATTTTAACTAAGGTGTTTGGTAGGGGATTTTCTTAAAGTTGATTAAGCATCTTAGATTATGTACGTTTAAATGTTTGATACAACAATTTAAAAATCTTTTCCAGTAATCTAAATATTTCTAAAAGTAATTTGTTTAATTTAGTTTCTCACTAATAGTTTCCATGTGGAAGGGTGGAAATTCAAGATTCCTATGAAGAGAAGATTTTCTTTTTCATAATGTCTCTCAATTTTGAAAATATTTTAGACAAATTATGACATTTTTGTGATTTTTAAAAAAAAAATAATGATCAAGAAAGATTCCAAGAATAAAAGCATTTTCGTACAGCAAATGCCTCCTAAAATATTTTTATAGGTGGCTGAATATTTGTGATTTATAAAGGCTACTTCAAAGTATTTTTGTCTCCATAAATAAAATTTTTTCATAATCATTATAGAAATTAAATCTTAGCCAATATACTTAACAAATTCAATTATTTACTAGTTTTTGTATCACTGATTTACTTGCTTTGTTGATTTTCATCAATTTAAATAAAAACCTATTGAGCAGTAAAAATACAAATTAATTTATTAGATGATTGTATGTAAGTATTCTCTTACAATATATTAATTTGTTTATGATAAAAAAAACAAATTAATTTATTAGTAAGGTTACTTAAAATGTCAATTATTACTATATTTTGTACAAAATTAATTATTCACTAATGTTCGTACTTTGCTGATCAGTAAGATTGCTGAAATGGAAACTCCTACTTGTGAATATTTTAATATTTTCCTTGTACTTTTTATCTTTTAAACAATATATCATATAAAGTTCAATTCAAACCTCAAACCTCTCTCTCTCTCTCTTTCTTTTTTTTCTCTCTCTCCCTATATATATATATATATATATATATATATATATATATATATAATACTTGCAAATTATATTAAAATAAATGTTAAACCCTAAACTCTATAATATAGAACAGGGGTTTTTGTGATTGGCTAAAAACTTGTTAAAATTACAAATTTTAATAGTTAAAAGGTATGTTCTAATCAGTAATAAATGATAATTAAATATGACAATAATGTGGTCTGAATCCATATATATATATATATATATATATATATTAAGATAGAAAAAACAAATTAACATTAAAGACATCACCTTCTGGAAACTGACACAGATACGTGACTAGAACTGAGCTGTTATGTCTTATATTGGATTTTAAGACTCGACAAATTAATTTTTTTACTAGAATTGAAGTATTTCATATATATTTTCAATTTATATATTTTTTATTACTCTTGTACCACACACTTTTGTATGAACACAGCTATCCTCTAATGTAATTGTTGTGCTTCGATTCTAAACATATTTTCCACGTTGAATGATTTATTCCATTATCATAATTAAAAGGTTGGAACACTAGAAATAATCCTTGTAAGTAATCTATTCTTTATTATCAATAAAAAATAAATTTTAACTAAGTTTAGAATGACTCTTGCTAGCATTTCACAGTCCTCTCTTATTTTGAATACAAAAATGTTTCTAGTAATTTAGACAAAGATTTGAAGAAATAACTACCCAAGTCTTACTTTGTAAGTTTCGTTTGATAAACAGATACTGTAAAGGTTTCCTTGACTTGTCTGATTAAACTGTGACGGATACGATACTTGAAGGAAATTATTTGTGAAATATTTGATCTAGTATATATATATACATGTAGAAGTGTTAATTTTGGATTAATGTTCACAAAAACCTTACTTAACGAACGTTAAACTAAGCTAACGTAAACAATGATTCAAGCTCTTTAGACGAAAACGAGTTAAAACTACTGAGCAAAATAAGGAACAGAAAGAATCAGTAACGTAAAGGGTAAACTTAAAGTTTAAATATAATATATTTGCGTTTTTTACAATGCTCTAAAGTTTTTATCAACAACAGGTTTTAAAGGAATAAATCTGCTAGCAATGAAGTTTATAATTTATATCGTGAAGAGACCAGCTCTCAATATGTACATAAAAAACTATGGGTTTGGTGGAAATTTCAACCAAAAAGTACTGGAATTTTTTTTTTTTCTTCAAATTTGGGTTTTGCCATGAAAGAATTCCAATGTCATGACTCTTATACACGTAATGCTGCTAAAATCTCTAAATTTAGACATATTTAGACGTATTGATTGTTAATCTTTGATTTAAAATTATTAAAAAATAAATTTTAAATCACACTCAATCTTATAAAATTTGTTATTAAGATGAGATTTACATATGAAATCTTCAATATATCTTGTTCACGTCTAAATGCTCAACTTTTATATAAGATTATATATATTTAAAACATTTAAGAGTAGTCTGATAATTAATAACTTATAGATCCAACAATTTTATTAAAATAAATAAAATTATAAATTTTTCTATTCTTTTATATCTTGATCATTAAAACACTCTCAGAACATTTGAAACTCCTCAAATTTCATGTTCATTTCAAAAAAACCACCACAATAAAGGTAACCCTAACATAACACATACCCAAAACTGGAACTGCACCCAACCAATAAGCCCCTAGTGAGAGGATGCACACTCTCCTCTTTAGGGTTTCAGTGATGTAGATGCAAAAATTCCTCTCCACTTCACTAGAAAGAATAAGCATATTTGATTCAGTTGACTTCAAAATGCTTTTTTATTAAATTTCAGTGGATTGAAACTACGTTACAACATTCATAGTATATAACAATTTAATTCTTAGTAGACATACTTTTTGTTGGCATGGGTTTGGTGTGATTTCCATAATTATTGAAAATATTTTATATTCTTCTTTTTCATATTTTTAATGCATCTTTCATCTACAAATACATTTTTTTTTAACAGAGAAAATCTACAAATACATGATAGGTAAAATTTGAGGTGTTAATCTAGTTGAAATTTCTGATAAAAATAAAATTCACCTATTAACTTAAAGGAAAAAAATATCACTAAAATGACAGTCAAATATTGTAAATACAATACTTATGATCAGAGTCAAGTTTTAAACACAATATATAAATATTTAGTTTTTAAAAGTTATATATTTCACTATCGATATACAAAATTTACTCTTAAAAGTAATTTTTAAATCTCTCTTGTTCATTTATCATCATAATAAATTTATATGAAATTAAATAAAATTTAAAAATAACTAAAGAAGAAAACCTTAACAATTTGAACTAATTAAAGTTTAAACTAATACTATTTACAAAACAACCCCGAGTTGGAACACCTTTAAAATATTTTTATTAATTTTAATTTTTCACTACTAAAAAAACTATTTACAAAACAAACAACCTAAAGTTACATTGATTAATCTATTTTAAACAATACTTAGTATACTAGACCTCTATCTTAGTTTATTATAAATAATTCCACTATGTGAAAAAGAAATGGTCAAAATGACCATAAACCTACTTTGAAAAGGAGCTGAATTAAAGGTTCAACAACCACCTCAGACTATTTATTTCATCAAAATTATATGCAAGAAACAACCTCGACCCACAGAAAAATAGACCAGGAACCTCAACCAACCTAATGGTGACATCAACCTTTGACACGTTTATAGGTAAGAACTCTAGAAGTATATATAAAAAAGGTGGATTAGAAACTAGTAAGATCATGAGAGAAAACACAGTGCTACATGAGAAAGTGCACAACAGAAGAAGTCATTTCTGTTTGTTCATTAATTTATACAAGAAAAGATATAGGATGTGAAAAGAGAAAAATGTAGATTGAGACCTAAATTCAGCCATCTCTATTAAAATTTGAACCCACAACCACAGCAGGCTCTATAATAATTAGGTAATCTTCTTTTAGGGTTTTTTCTTGTGCCAAATTCTTGAAGTTTGTTTGGAGATTGATGACAAGATTCAACATATCAAAATTTTCATTAATAAAAAAATAATATAGTTTCCTCCAAACAAACCACAATAACAATATGGTTTTCCTTTCTTTTCTGACACAAATTATTACATCTCCTTCTCTATTAAAATTTTGACCATGATAACTAAATTGATTATTGATGCTGCATACAATTGCTAGCTGTTATATGTACCATGCAATCACAACGTTTATACATTTTAAAACAATGTTACCTAAAAGTCAAACAAGCATACCCTATAGTTTTCAACAATCGCAAGAAATTATACACCTCGTGTAAAAAAAAAAAAACTAATAGTTGTATAGAGCAAAAATATAAGTAACAATAACCCAAAATCTGAAAAGGAATAGAGCGAGATGCACATGTATGTACTCACGAATATGACACATTTCAATCATCCATTTTTGAAGTTGATTGTGGACACTAATAAACAAAGACGAAGAAGTGGTCCAACACTAAGTGGTGAGGAAGCAAGAATCCATATATCTATCCATGGCTCCATGTTATGACTGTGTTGTTGCAGAAGCTTTTAGCTAGCTAAAACACTTGACCCATCCCATCAGATACCAACTGAATAACTGTTGTGTATTAATTGTTAGGCTGAGATATGTTCATAGAATGAGAATTTCACTCCTACAGATAATATGAACTAGCATGAATGTGACTGGATAAGGTGAGAAAAAGGAAGATTTGACTGTACGGTACCTTTGTAATTGAAAACTCATTATTACCAACCTGTGTTAGAAATTGGAGATAGATATTCTCTCAGTAAAATGTTTCAGTGTTAGAATGTTGAATGTGATTTTTCTTTAAATTTAAATAATTGTGAAACAATCCTTATTTTTGTTTTAAAGTAATTTTTGATATTGTGTTAAATTCAAACTTAAATTTAATATATATTATGACATCTCTCTTTTCTTTGATATCAGTAATAAATATTGTGACATATCTCATTTTAATTATCAAAATGTCAATCAATTCAATTTGAGATGTGTAACTTTTGCATGTTAAAATTTGGTATAAACTAGTAATATAATATAAGTAGTATATATATAAATAAAAGAACAATATTTATTTATTTATTGAATTAGTTTTATGACTGAGTTAAATCTTAAATAAAATTGTTTTTTTTTTTTGTAAAATCGTGTAAGATTTTTTCTTTATACATTTCAGCTGTCTATTTATTATATAAAACTTAATAATGCATTTTTCTATTATTTTAGAATAGGACGTAAAAGTAATGAATATGTTTTCTTCTCTTTTCTAGATATTTTAGCTTATAGTGTAATATAAATGAATACTTCAGGTGATAAATACATTTATTCGTGCCTTTTGTTTTTATTTATTTATCTACGTCATAATAATAATAATAATAATAATAATATTATTATTATTATTATTATTATTATTATTATTATTAATTTTATACTTTCATAAAAAAACTTATCACATCTTATTATCTTTTTTCTTTCTCACTAAAGTATTAGTTAGTAAGGTCTTGGATTTGACTAAGTGTGATATAATTAATTTATATAAAAGTAAAACTTAATATTTGTAGTTTTAAAATACATAAAAGTTATTATACAACTATATTATTTTTCTAGAAGTAATAGTAACTTTTAAATCTCAAAATAGTCAAAAATAATTTTTAATTTAAAAAAAATACCATTCATCTATAGACAAAATTTACTTTAAAGAGTGAACCATTCACTTTAACATAATTAAATATGATACATTCATTCAATGAAATAATTAGAGGGATAATCAAAAGTTAACTAGCCTTCTAACATGAATAGTTTATTAATAATAAAAGGTGACATTTATTAATATTCTGATTTGACCATTCAAAGTAGTAGTTAATACTCATGCTTTTATATTTTAAAATACTCATTAACATGTCTAATTAATATATATATATATATATATATATATATATATATATATATATATATTTTTTTTTTTTTTTTTTTTTTATTTAAATTTTTTTAAAAATTATAATATATATATTTTTTTTTTTAATTTTTTTATTAATTTTTTTTTTTTTCCAAAACTTTAGTGGATTTTTTTTTTTTTTTTTTTCCTTTTTCAATC
>Ga0099824_1006065_pt1 | contig 16755 bp, 13 predicted proteins | sample SiratrowhiteBW_FD_76837 | JGI IMG/M metagenome (GOLD analysis project Ga0099824, IMG submission 76837) | Root nodule microbial communities of legume samples collected from California, USA - Siratro white BW | ecosystem: Host-associated > Plants > Roots > Nodule | place: USA: California...
GGCTTGTCCCCTTCTAGCGCAAATAAACCCTCTTCTCTCCTTTTCTCTCTCTCTATATATATATATATATATATATATATATATATATATATATATATATATATATTTGAATGAACTTTTCAATAAATATTTCTCAAAAATTAATTAATTTATACATAAACTAATAAAATTTTTCTAAATTTTTGCTTTTTGGTTATGCATAAGTTATTTTGTTCAGGTTTTGCATGAAGTTGTGGACAAAATTGTAAGATTGTTTTTTATCATGGAGAAAACGGATAAAACAAAAAAGGGCATGAAAGTCACTGGAAACTTAAATTCCTTTAGTTTCTTTTAACTTAATTAAAGGCTATTTACTTAATACTTAGGCTTTTATTTCACTTTTGGAGGTAGGAGTGGAGTTTTCGAAAAAGAAAATGGAAAACGAGGAAAAGAAAAAAAGCACTCTAATTTAGGTGTGGCTTGTCCCCTTCTAGCGCAAATAAACCCTCTTCTCTCCTTTTCTCTCTCTGCGAGACTCCACTCAAAACCATAACTTCTCTCACTTTTTTCCTCAAACTCCTATACTTTCTCACTCACTAATTTTCTTCACTTCTATCGTCGCGTCGTCATCCCCTTCTCCCTCCTAACCTAAACCTTAAAATTTAATCTTTAAATAAAGACAAGCAAAATCAAAACACAACAAAAAAAAAAAAACTCCCTTTCTTACATTCGTCACTATGGAATCACCCAACTCTTCCCCCATTTTCCCACAATTCTCCCTGGACACCAGCAAAAACAATAACCCTGACCACTTCATTGTCGAGGACCTCTTGGATTTCTCCAACGACGATGCTGTAATCGCCGACGCCATATTCGATTCTCTCCCCGTCAACTCCACCGACTCTTCCAACGTCACCACCGTTGATAGCTGCAACTCCTCCTCCTTCTCTGGCTACGACCCCCATACCATTCCCGACATTGGTAGCCGGAATATCTCCGATGGTCATTTTTCCGGTGACCTATGCGTACCGGTATAGCACATTTAATTGGTTATATAAAGTTGTAACATTATAATGATAAGAATAATAATAATAATAATAATTACTATTTTATAATAATAAGTATTATTATTATTATTATTATTATTATTATTATTATTAGTATTATTTATAACATTAGTTATTACTCCATGTCAAAATCAATGGCCAAACCAAACACATTTCACAACCTCACAACATAACCCACGGGTATCGCACAAAGCCTGCATTTCAATTTGACCATTTTATCTCCCTTAAAATCGCTAACTTGTGTAAACACATACATCACAATCACTTTGTCCTTCTTCTCGTGCCAATAATTTCAGGAAAAGCTTAACAGAATTCTCCACATTTCACGGTCCAATAACTACTTTTCTTACAACCATTCCTCCAAATTATTACATTTTTTTTTTTTCTACACATTGAAAATTATTCGCTAGCTATGACGAACGTAATGAATACAATGTTCCACAAGCTGAAACGCGCAAGAATGTAATGTATCGCGTATACAAATTCTGAAATTATATTATTACGCAATATGTATAATTTTTGTTATTTCATCTAAATTTGAAAGCAGTATGATGATATAGCAGAGCTAGAATGGCTTTCGAATTTCGTGGAGGAGTCGTTTTCGAGCGAGGACCTGCAGAAGATGCAGCTGATATCGGGCATGAATGCGAGAAACGACCACGTATCAAAGGCCCGCGTGTTCCACTCCGAGCCCACAAGAAGGGAGTTTCACTCCGAGCCCACCAGAAATAACCCGATATTCAATTCTGAAGTGTCGGTTCCAGCCAAGGCCCGTAGCAAAAGGTCCCGCGGACCCCCATGTAACTGGGCCTCGCGACTCCTCGTCCTGTCCCCAACGACGTCCTCTTCAGACCCTGAGGTCGTTGCTCCTGTCCCCACTCCTCCCTCCACGAAAAAGCCCGCAAAGGCAACACCAAGAAAGAAGGACAGCGGGGATGGCAGCGGAGGCGACGGACGCAGGTGCCTGCATTGCGCCACAGACAAGACGCCACAGTGGCGAACAGGGCCCATGGGCCCAAAGACACTGTGTAACGCGTGTGGAGTGAGGTACAAGTCGGGGCGGCTGGTGCCCGAGTACCGACCAGCCGCAAGCCCAACGTTTGTTCTGACAAAGCACTCAAACTCGCACCGCAAGGTGCTGGAGCTGCGAAGGCAGAAGGAGATGGTGCGGGCCCAGCAGCACCACCAACAACAGTTCCTACAACACCATCATCATCAGAACATGCTGTTAGACGTATCCAACAGTGAAGATTACTTGGTCCACCAACGCATGGGACCTGATTTCAGGCAGCTTATCTAGTATGTGTGCTAGACTAGGACGCTGTGGTGGAGCATCGGGTAATTTAATTTGTAGCAGAGTTATTATATGTTCACTAGGTCATTCTAATTTGTTATTGTTTCTTTCTTTTTGATCCTAATTCCCTTACGGAATGTTTTTCCCCTGATTCATAATTTTTGAGTTTATGTAGACTGCACTCATGGTCACTCTAATATTTCTTCAACCCGTTTTTCTTTCGGTCGTATTTTCCTACAGTCATACGTTATTTTCCCTACCTAATATTTTTTTCCTGATATTTGATATTAGTTTCTACCAACTTTTCCATAAACGTTTTTAAGAATAAAATAAAATAAATTATTTCATAAAAAAAAATAATCATGTATATGTTAATGTATAGAAGATTTTTCACGTAGTTTATCCAAATTTTATTTTTAACTTTTACATGAACTGATTTTAACAAATTAATTTTATTTTTATAATTTTTGGGAAGTTCTTATACAGAGAAAGAGCTTTTGCGGCTACAAGTAATCGTTACAAAAAAAAGAGTTACGAATACAATAATAAGAGCTTTTGCGGCTACAAGTAATCGTTACAATAAAAAAAGTTACGAATACAATAATAAGTTTTCGTATGATACACTTCGATTTAACAGAAATTTAACTAAATACAAATGTAATATTAGTGGTTTTATTTTAATAAAAAAATGTTTTTTTTACCTTAAGATGTTATAAATATAGTTGATGTGATATAGTTGACTATAAATCTTTATTATGTAATTCAAAGTCTTTGACTATAAATCTGTGTTATGCACAATGCCAACATGTTTTAGTGTTGAACAAGTGGGCTGAAGCACAACACATCTCCCACTTCATATTTCTAAACGTCACCGTTAAATCTAGGTTTCTTTTCTATCATAACTACATGAGAGATAACAACCACCAAATACATGCACAAAGTTGTGTGTGCAGGAGATAGTTAGTCTAGATGCTGCTATGTGCTTCAGTCTTTGGGATAGTATCGATATTAGTTGGATTCATAGAGGGATTGATAGAGAAGAAGGGGGCATTTTGACCATGTGGGATAACAAGGTGTTTAAGTGCGAGACGTCGATGGAGGGGAAAGGGTACGTTCTTGTCCAGGGAGATTACAATAATGGTGTGTCAGGTACAGCTGTGAAGGTCCTAATTATGAATATTTACGGTCCTTGCTCCAATAAGGATAAAGTCTTACTGTGGAAAGAAGTTGAGGACAAGTTGGCAACTGCAAATTGATGTATTAGATGCGTGATCGGTGACTTTAACTCAGTCAGGAAGGCTTCGGAAAGGAAAGGTTTGAATAATGGGATAGTGAATAATTGTGACATAACCAGGTTCAGTGAGTTTATTGACAGATGCATGCTGAAGGATATCCCAGTTGTGGGGAGGAAATTTACTTGGTACAAACCTAATGGGATGACAAGAAGCAAATTAGACAGAGTTCTTGTGTCTGACGAGTGGCTATCACAGTGGCCCGGCTCTAAGCAATTTGTGCTTAGTAGCAGGTCTTTGATCATTGTGCTTTAGTGGTAAAAAAAGTATTATTGATTGGGGCCCGAAACCTTTCCGGTCTTTTGACGTGTGGCAGCAATATGATGGTTTTCAAGAGGTTGTCAAAGAAGTTTGGGATAACACCCCCTTATGTGGTAATAGTTTGGAAGATATCAAGGATAAGTTTAAAAGGTTGAAGTGTGAGATCAAGAAATGGAACGGAGTAGTTAATACTAGCACTAGGATGAGGAAGAAAGAGTTGATAGCCCATATAGAGGAGTTTGACAAATGTGATAATGATGACACCTTGCAGGAAGATGAGAGAATCATGCGTGCGGACTTGTTGTGTCAATTGAGAAGTTTGGAGGAGAAAGAAGAGGCCCTGCTTAAATAGAAGTCGAGAGTCGAGTGGATTAAAAGTGGGGATTCAAACTCCAGATTTTTTCACTCCAAGTTGAGATGGAGGAGGGCATGGAACGAGCTTGTGGGAATCCGTATCAATGGTACGTTGTGCGAAGATCCACAATGTGTCAAAAGCTAGGTGAAACAGTTCTTTGAAAGTAGATTCGAGGCACCTTCAGAGTGTAAGCTTAATTTGGATGGCGTCAGCTTTAGGACTATTTCGGAGGATGAGAATGCTTTATTGAGTGGTATTATTACTGAGGCGGAAGTGTTAGAAGCTGTCAGTGTGGAAGCTTGAAGTGTCCTGGACCTGATGGGTTTAATTTCTTCTTCATTAAGAATAATTGGGAGGTTATAGGTAAGGATGTTGTCAGAGCTATACTCTTTTTTCATAGCAATGGGTATATTCCGAGAGGTTGTAATGCCTCCTTTATCACGCTGGTACCAAAGAAGGATAATCGATATGAGCTGTATGATTTTAGACCGATCTCTTTAGTCAGTTGTGTCTTCAAAATTTTCTCTAAGGTATTGGCGAACAGGTTGAAGAAGGTGTTGCCTAGTGTTATTGATGTTAACCAATTTGCGTTTCTCGTGGGGAGGGGTTTGTTGGACAGGGTTCTGGTAGCAAATGAAACGGTGGATTACCTGAAGAAGGAAAAGAAGAGTGGAGTGTTGGTTAAAGTGGACTTTGAAAAAGCTTACGATTCTGTGAATTGGAAGTTCCTCTATTATATGTTGGGCAGATTAGGCTTTAGTTATGTATGGGTTAATTGGATCAAAGCTTGTTTGGAATCGGCTTCTGTTTTCATTCTGGTGAACGGTAGCCCCACGGAGGAATTTAAGCCGAAGAGGGGTCTTAGGCAAGGTGATCCGCTGACACCTTTCCTTTTTCTTATTGTTGCTGAGGGTCTTACAGGGTTGATGAGGAAAGCTAAAAGTGTAGGTATATTTAAAGACGTTGAGGTGGGTAGTCAGAAAGTGCAGGTAGACTTACTGCAATTTGCAGATGATACGTTATTCTTTTGTAATTCTTTCGTATCACAATGTGTTGGTTATTAAAGCTATTTTGAGATCCTTTGAGTTGGTGTCAGGGCTTAGGGTCAACTTTCATAAGAGTACGGTTGGGGCAGTGGGCATCTCTGAGCTAGATTTACTTGTCTACTCAAAATGTCTCAGTAGCAGGAAGATGGACTTACCTTTTAAGTACCTAGGTATGTCAATTGGAGGAAACCCTAGGAGACGTGAGTTTTGGAATCCTGTTGTGAAAAAGATTAGTTTTAGATTATCGAGATGGAAGGGGAGATTGCTTTCGATGGCGGGTCGAATTTGTCTGATCGAGTCAGTTATCAGTGCTTTGCCCTTGTTTTATTTCTCCTTCTTCAGAGCACCTGTTAGTGTTTGTAATCAGATTAGACGTATTCAGTGTGGGTGTGGGGATATGATGGCAGGAAGATTGCTTGGGTGAAGTGGAAGACGATATGTAGTCAAGTTGAGAATGGTAGCTTGGGTATTAAAGACATCAGCTGTTTTAATGATGCTTTGCTTGCTAAGTGGAAATGGTTTGTGGAGGGATATTCTACAAGCAAGGTACGGTAGTTGGAGGAATATGGGTGATACTTCAGGTCTTACCAAGGTATCTATGTGGTGGAAGGATTTGATCAAGGTCTGTGGTAATGATATACAAGGGAATTGGTTTGATTGTAGATTTCAGTGGTGCGTTGGGGATGGTCGGTGTATCAAATTTTGGGATGATATGTGGGTGGATGAGCAAGCGCTAAAAGATAAGTTTCCAAGGTTGCACTCAATTTCTCAGAATAAAGATAGTCTGGTAGACATTGTTGAGTGGGATGATAGTAGGACCTCACGCTGCATAACTTGGAATCTCAGTTGGCGTAGAGAGAGGTTTGAATGGGAAAAACGCTTAGAAGAACAAATGTTGGCCTTGATCTCAAATGTAAAGTGGGATGTGAGGAGAGAAGATAGGCTGGTGTGGGTGGATAAGGATTACCAGGATTATACAGTTAAGTCTGGTTATAGTATCTTGAATGGTGAGAGTCTTATGCAGACTTTGGAGATTTTCAAGTTGGTATGGAGTTTAAATGTAGCTCCTTCAGTATTAGTGGGTGCTTGGAGGTTATTACTGGATAGATTGCCAACTAGATCTAATTTAGCGAGAAGGGGAGTCCAGTTAGGGAATTTGCAGTGTCCCTTGGGCCAAGAAGGTGTTGAAACCGCTAATCATTTGTTTAATACTTGTAGTGTGGTACAACAAGTTTGGGATCAATGTGACAGGTGGGTTGGAAATGTGGGTGTTAGACATGAGTCTACAGTTGTTAATTTTTAGAGTTTCTATTTATTGGGTCAGAGGCAGAGTGTTAATAAAACATGGAAAGGGCTATCGGTGGCTATTGTATCGGAAATTTGGAATCAAAGAAATAAGGTGGTATTTAGAGATGGGGTTGTGGACACTGACGAAATTTTAGTCTTGCTCAAGTTAAGGGCTGGCTTTGGGCTAAGTACAAGATAAAGAGAACCACTTTTCCTTACTCGGATTGGCATTTTTCTCCGGTTTTGTGCCTACAATCTATGGCCTAGCAATTCATGAGGAAAGGTGAACTCTGTATGTGGGTATTTATGTGTTATTATTTCTTGTATTTCCAGTTTCTTATAATGGTTTACTCTTATGGAGTGCCTTTTTTATGTTTAGATAGGTGTATTGGTAGTTTTGACACTTGTGTTTGAGTCTGTTGTGTTGTATAAGGGTTGGAGCACCCCTGAAGTGTTTCTTTTATTTAATTCATTTTTTGCTGTTAAAAATAAAATGCACAAAGTTTAATCCAGATGCAATATGCCTGTTTTTCTCACCAACACACTGAATTTAAGCTTTATTGTTGTACATTCAATATGTCTAGTGTGCACACAAAAATTCACCACATTTATAAAAATTTGCGGAAAATGAGAAATGGAATATCATGTCACATGACTTTGGTTTTTGGTTTGTTTCTTCACAAGATTTATCTATAGAGTTGGTTCAACCATATATGAAGGAATTCATATAGTTTTCATTATATGTCCTGTTTCCATATTTTCATCATATTCTCTCCTTGAACTCAAAGTGACATCTCCCATCTATTTATTTTTGAACCATTTTACAAAACAATTTTATAGTTTCTTAAAGCTTTCAAGTCAGATTTTTCATGGATTTCAGTTTCGAGGGCTTGTAGTGAGCTAAAAATCATCAAAGAAAAGACACTAGGGTAAAGAATACATCGGTTCCTAAATTGATGTAAAATATACATTACATCGGGTTTAAATACTAACCAATTTAAAAGAATATATAAAAGACCAAAAAAAATGTATCGATATTAGTTAAGTTTGTTAGTAGAAAATTTATTACATCAGTTGTAAGTTGGAATTGATGTAACATCCTTTCCTGATTCATTTTGAGAGTTAAAAGAAGACACATATTACATTGATTATCCTCTAGAACCAATGTAATATGTGATTATTTGCATGAGTTAATGCAACAACTGATATAATATGCATAGCTTTTTCTAAAATAATTTTTGTCAAATATTTTATTATTTTTCCAACTTGTAACAAATATAACAAGATAGGAGGAAAATATATTTCTGTCTTTATCTGTGAAAATATGTTTAGGCTGAGTTCAAGAGGGGGGTAAATTAAACTTTACAGAATTTTTTAAAAAGCAGTGAAAACGTTTTAAGCCAAATGAAAGTTTTCACGAATCTTTGAGATCACTGATACAAGGTGTAGCACAAAACATGAATCAATTCAGGCAGAAATAAACTAGTTTATTTTCTAACAAAATAAGCAACACTCAGAATTTCATACAAAGATATAGAATAGGCACGCACAATCAAAGCACAGTGGTATTCAATACAAGTGATCAAAATGTGCAAAATTGAGATCCAACTTAAAAATTAAAACAAATCAAATGACAAGTTGGGCACACACAAGGAAGGCTATGAATAATATTGTAGTTCGAGAGTTGTGTATATAATGATTTCACAGCAAGAACTAATGTGATAACATCAATTAAGAAATTGGAATCACATATGCAGAAAAATCAAAAACCAATTTTAAGATCAAATAAAAGATAACTACTAATACAGTTAACAAGATACACTATACAGTTATTCAGTGAAGTGATTAAATATGTACAATGAACAAATCAGATTTTTAAACTAACAGGTTCGAAAAGTTTGCAAAGAAAAAACACAGATCAAACACACGAGAATTTGGCACAGATTATGTTCAAAGATTCAAAAACAAAGTGCTATGGAAGAGCAATTTAATAGATCTGTAAAATAGTAGATTAAGAAAGACAGATTTGATAAAACATTTTGAAAACCCAATTTATGGAAAATTTGACAAACACAGAATCACAAACATTCAAGAAACCAATACAGTGATAAAAGTTGAATTAAATGGCACACAGTGAATTAAAAACACAAAAAACAGATATGCACAAATTCAAATACAGAAATGCAAATATAGCACTACAAAAAAACCAGAAAACTAATACAATGTAGAATCAAATGAAGGATAAGAGTGAGAGAAGAACACACAAGACAATTATACTGGTTCACCCTTCCTCAAGGGCTACATCTAGTCTTTCTTGCAGCCCTAGCAAGAAAAATACCACTAACAACACTTAATTGTACACAATTACAACCAAGAACACTTCTTGCACCCTGCAAGATTACAAAACACCTCTGAATTACAAAACTAACACCCTACAACCCCAAACAATTCAAATTACAACAATGTTAAACCCTATAGCATCAACAAAACCCAATTGAATCAAACAATTACAATTATACAAATCAAGAACGCAATATTTGAATCAAACAAGCCAAGAATTGAGTTAGAGAAACGCCTTGATTTTCCAATGGCATAATACAATTTCAAGATCTTTGTTCTTCAATAAAACTTCTTTTAATATTTGAAAACCAAGCAATCTTTTTCTCTTTGAATTATTGACACACTTGTTCACAATTCTCTTCTCTATATGTTTTTCGTAAATCGCTCAAAAAGCCCCAGGTATTTTAAAACCCAAAATACCCAAACTGTTTTAAGAAAAACAGTTAACTCAGTTATGTGCAGAGCACAAATGAATGAACTTCATGGAACAGATTCGGTTTATTTTCTACTGAAAAATGGATTTTCGAAAATGATCTTTCTCAAAAGTTGTTGCTTAGTTTTGTTACTTGTTTTTAAAAATGTTTTAAATGTGAAAGTAGTTTATTCTAAGCTTTGCATAGGTTTACCTTCACCTTCAACCACACTCACTCACACCCATTAAGATAAGGCCTAAGTCTTCATCTTCAACTTCAATGCTTTGCTCTGCCTTGTTCTAAATGTTTGACTTCATCAAATGATGAATCCTTTGAGATTCTCAACAATCTGAACATAGGAATAATAAAACTTGTGGAAATAAAAGCTTAGGAATACTAAAGTCACTATAACATAACATAATCAAAACTAATGCAAAAACAATGTATATGTACCACACATTTATAAATTATAACAAGTTTTGATTTCTAATATGTATGATGGAGGACCACTTCGAAGACCACATATAGGGTCAAAAATATAGAAGCTGAGGTGGACTAAGTTTTGGGTCAAAATGAAGTCAACCACAACCTACATGACTATGCACTCATAAAGGGAGTTGTGAAGCTTATAAACACTTGGAAAATGCAAGATTCGAGCCATATGGGACTTGGGACATGTGTATGTGCAGAAATTATAAGTGCAGCTACACTTTGAACATTTTAGTCCCGCATCTCTTAGACTAATTAGTGTTAGGATCTCCTAAGCCTATAAAAAAGAGCCTACCGCTATCATGTACTCACTTTGAAATTGAACTTGAATTTGACTATGCATTTTGCTTGTCTTCTTGTTCTTTTAAAGTCACTTAATTTAGGAGTAATCTTCTCCTAGGTTCATTACTAAGGAACCTTCCTCGGAAGTGAGCACTCTTCTTGAGTTTCTCTCTATAAACTTGAGGAAAAGTTTGAAGTTTAATTGGAGTCTTCTGTTGCCTCCAAAGGGTTTCCATCAATGTATAAAATATTTAGCCAATTCTAGACCTTTCTTTAATTTTGTCTGTGTCCAATGATTCACTACCTACAAAAGGCTGAAATACAAAACAAATATTAGTCTTCATAATGACATATATGAAACCTCTAACAAAGTTTTTTCAGAATATTTAAATGTTTTAATACCTACTTCCAAGAATCAATAATGTTGACACAGACTATGGTCAACATTCAATGCATTACGTAATAACCACATTTGAAACTACCTTGTTGCCTATTGCACTATAATATATGAAATTCAACGATGTTAATTTATTGAACAACTATAAAATAGAAATATAATAGTTTTAATAAAGAATTAAATACCTTAGGACAAATCCAACGTAGATTATGTGATAATAAAGTGGATATACCATCAAAGACACTGCATACATTAATTGCTCTATGAAGAAAAGTCATTAGTAATTTATAATACATTACATAAACTACAATAAGATGTTATTTTTTAATTAAAGCATCCCTTGTACTACAATCTTCATATATACACTTAGCTTTTTATGCAATGAACAAAACCACATCATAGTATTATCCATGGGACAAATAAGCATCAATTGCCAATGAGACCTAAAATAGCCATTTGATTAGTTGTATTCCTTGAATTATGTAATATCTAAATGTAGCCAATTTTAATTACCCATTAATAAAATGAGTCATATAAAATTTCTTTTGGGAATCATGAATCTATTGTTTAATGTAAATCTGACATTTCATTTTTTATTCTCAAATTTTTGTATAGATTGTGACTCAAGAAAACCACAAATATCAACATTTCCTATGTTGATAATTAATGATATGTATATGAACTTTGTTTATACATGAATGTCTTCCAATTTTAAAAAAAGGTGTGACCCTATCCCATTAAAGAAGATTCACTATTTTATAATTCATTAGTACGTAAATTTTAATATGCATTATTTACACCTCACAAATTTTTTATAGCATTTCAGATTGGTCTTCAGGTAGCACAAAATGAGAGTGACGACGTTAAGTCAACCACAATCAAATATGCACCCAAAGAACAATACAAAATACAATGAACCAAAATTTCATGAAATATACATAATGTTATTAATTATACCTACTAATGAATTATGAAAATATTTTAATTTTCTTGAACTGTCCAAATGGACAATTCAATTTCAATATAACGCTTATCTTTACTACCTCCATCTGTTTTTTAAATATAAGAAAACTTTTTAATAATTGAAATTGATGGTAGTATTAAATCTATATATTAAATCTTAAACGAAAAACTAAGGTTCACTCGATGCAATAAGACACAATACACATTATCAAGGGTTGAGCACCTTCGGACCCAATACTAAAGCCTTCAACATATTACAATCAATAATAATAAATCACAACAAAAAGTATCAATAAAAATATACTCATTAACAAAAATGATTCAAGAGAATTTAACATAGAAAGTAAAATAAAAAATATTCAAGAGACTACTACTGATGGAAGAAGGTTCAGGCAAGATCGAATCACAAGAGCCATTGCCAGACGCATAGAAGAGCAATATGAGTCATAAGCACCAGTGCACATTAAAATGCTGACAACTTTGAGTCTGTGATAATTTGTAAAAATAGTTTTGATAAATTTTCTGTGTAAAATAAAAACCCTATCTGCATTAGGGTTAGAAGGAGCCTAGGGTTAGGGTTAGCATTGTAGGAGGCGTCCCCTTCTAGAAGGTGCCACATGGAAACACAACACTGGAAGGAAGGTTGTGATGCCTAGGGCTAGGAAACTTGCTCTACATGCTAGGGTTTGGGTAGTGTGTGAAGCAAGCTAGGGTTTGGGATAATATACATAGAACACTAGGTTTGGGAGAGCTTTCTGCCACAAGCTTCTTCTTCTACTCTTCTTCTATAAATACATGTGCAGGCAAAGTATAAAACTAGCTTGATTAAAGTAATGAATTGCTACAAAATTTTCAACACATTGTTAAGCTCTTCTTTGAGGTTTCTTCTCTAAAGAAACCTTGAAAAAACTCTTGGTCATTGGGCTAACCTCTACCAAGAACTCCTTCATCACCTACTTTACTCTTCCATTGAAGCTTCCACCCTTCTTTCTTCCATTTCCATTCCACTTCATTCACGGATTCAAGTACACATTCAATGCTTCTGAATGCTTGAAGGGTCTTCCTCCATCCATTCATTTGGTACAAATCTTCCAAAGCACTCTACAAACTCAAGTGGAGATCCTAGAAGCAAAGGATCATGAAGGCTCTTCTATCATTTGGTATCTAGAGCTTTGGTCTTCAAGAGATAAGTTCTTGAATCCTTCACTGGTTTTCAGCAATTTCTATGTTGTTCTCTATTGTTTTTACTTTTCTTGATTGATTGTACCGATTATATGTGATTGTTCTTCAGTTTAATCGGTTCAAACAACTTCAATCCACTTGAACTGTCTAAAAATCATGTGTTTAGGTACTCTAGTGTGTGCCACAAGCTTTTACATGTTGTTTGAGTCTTGATTCAATTTTAGTTCGGTTTACTTTGTTGTTTTGTTGATTACCTTTGCTTTTATAATCCATATACATGTTGTCAAGTCATGTGTAAGTCCATAATGTCATCAATTCCATAGGTTTGTGCTAGTAATTTAGGTATTTGATCAATTGTGTGAAAGGAAATTGTTGAACCTCAAGTGTTTGATAAAAAGTCTAGTTAAGGTTTTGAATAAGACTCATCTAGAAAGAACCTTGATAAGAGTAGAAGTGTTAAAAATATTTTGGCAGCAATTTAATATATTCATCAAAGTTATTTTACAAGAGGAGAACACCTCTATTTATAGGAAAAAATTAAGACTAACCCTAACCCTTGATTTGAGCTGTCGAATGCATTCCAAATTAACTAGGAGGCTAGATTTTTTAATATAGCAGACCTAGGTCATTCTTCCAAAGACCAGTCAAACGTTCTCAATTACTAAAAATATAAAACAGTAGCACGATAAGGGGAGGGAGGGGGGTTTGGCAAGCAGGACACTTAAACAAAATAAACTAAAAGAAAATTATTCAAGCAAAATGGAGAAGTTAACGTAATGAAAATCAACCCGGTCTCCCTTCGGTTCTCTCTAATCCTTCACTGCTTCCTAAATATTACCCCAATTACATACGTGGCTTAAACAGATCGGAATCCTTGCATCTATTTAATGTCTCGAACACTCCACAATCGCAAAGCATTTTATCGAACACCTAGTGCGCAAATTCAATGCAATCGCATGGTTGGCAACATCATCGGTTCGACTTGATTTCGATTCGGGAACTCCACAATACATTCCAATTGGAATATATTCAATTATTTACATATTCAATCCAATCATTAAATTTAGCAATCGAAATGAATACGTATTTGCGGAAAAACAACACGAAACACGAACCTAGGGATAAACGGAAGCGGGAGAACCTCTAGGGACCAGATTGAGTAAAAACGTTAGCCGCTCATGGTGGAATGAACACGAAACATAGCCCAAGATAAAAATGTAGAAGCAAATGAAGATGAAAATAAAACTGCAAAAAGCTAACAACGATCTAAAAAGAAGAAAACAAGCAAGTCACGAAATTGTATTTCAAAATCTCTCAAAAAACCTAGTAGGCGGCTGCCCCCTTTGCTCACCATAATATTTAGAGTTTTAACCTAACCTAAGGTGGCCCACATGTAAGTTGCTCTAAAACACCAAAAATGCACAGTTTTGATCCCAACTAGTTTGGGGTGAAATGACTAAGTTATTCTCAATTGAATATTTTCGCTCAAAGTACTGTCCAGATTCCGTACATCAACTTCAAGGCTTATTTTGTCCACTTTAAAGTCCGAATTTGGTCTTAGACTCTCTCACAACGTTTGTAGACCTTTGAGTTATCTACAAAACTACATAAAGATCAAGTTAATTAGAGGTCTGTAGCAAAATTTATCGACAAAATACGAAATACGCTCATGTTTGGAAAATTTCTGAAAATTTCATCAAATTGAGTCAAACTTTCAATTAAAGATCAATAAGCCCAAATACAGTAAAATAGTCCAAAACTTGTCATTATTCTTATCAATATGCATTAGGAAAGTGGTTAAAATAAGTACATATCAAATTACCCCACACTTATCCTTTTGCACTCCTGGGCAAAATCTAAACTAGATAAAAGAAAATGAAGGCTAAAAGGTTGAGACTGTTGTAATACCCTAGAAAAATAGCTATGAAATAAAAACTAACCTAGAATTTAGTCTTAGAGAAAAATAAGATAAAACCTATTCTTTTTTAACAGAAAAGTTGTTTAAGTAAATAAAAGTTAGTTATATACTTTTTATTTTTATAACAACCACCAACTCTCTCTCAAAGAATATATTCTATCTCTAAGAAGATATTCTGTTTTATTTTTATAAAAACTACCAATTATCTCTAAGAAGATATTCTGTTTATTAAAACTACCAAATCTCTCTCTCTCTCTCTCTCTCTCTCTCTCTCTCTTTCTTTAAGAAGATATATAGTTTCATTCTTATGAAAACCACTATCTCTCAAACAATTTCTCTTTAAAGTTTTCTACCTTCTCTCTAGATTTGTGATCTCATATGTTATCAGATTGGCAATCAGAGGACACCCCTAGATTCCTAGCATTGAGTAGATCAAGAGTGTCTAATTAGATTCTTGAACAGAGTTAGGTTGCTTGTGATTTTAGGGTTTTTCAGTATCTCTACTCTATAGAGGTAAGGGAAGCTAGTTGTACGTTTTTATTTAGATATTGTAATTACTTATCTTGTGAATTTTCGGGTAAGGAAGCTAGATTGATTGTTTTTCATAAATATTGTAACTATTTGTTTATTAATGAATTGGATGAATGTTTATGTATTGTATGATGTAGTATCAATATTTGTGAACGATGTGGTGTATGATCGAGACATAATATCTTCAAGAAAGGAGATACCTGTGTTGAGATTATTAGGACGTGCATTGTTTGGGGATTCGATCTATCTAAGGAGGTATCCTGACTCTATTGGTACATTGGATTCATATAGATAAAGTTTATCAGTTAGTGAAGAGTTGAAAGAGGTTCATATGACCATGTCCGAGGTTTGAAATATGAGCTGATTGGAATAGGACATATGAATTAACTTTGTGCATATGGGAACTGTACCCGAGGTTCGAAATAGGAACTGATCGGGATAGACTGTATTCGAGGTTTGAAATATGAGCTGATCGGAACAGATGGATGATATATGATAGGTGCAAACCTCTATGTCTAACTCAATGCACGAGTCTTCTGGAAGTAGAAAGTCTAGTGTCTTTCTATGTGAGATGAATTATGAAAGATTGAATTGTTGTTTGGTTAAGATAGAAATTTAATTTATGAAAATATATATTTTTTAAAACTCTCTAGCTTACCCTTATTTTTGTGTGGTGTTTGTTTTGTTTTTAAACTGCGATGATCGTGTATTACACTTGAGCAAAGGATTTGACAGGTAGTGTGAGTCTCTGGTGAATTGTTGGAGAAGCTTTATTTTATTTTATCTGTAATTTTACGAAGATATTTCTTGTTTTTTATTCTTTTTTTTACAGAACTCTTATGACAAGAAGTGAGAAAAATGAGATCCGTGATCAAATAGTAAGTCCTAAAATCCATACATGATCAATCAACCTGCCCTCATACTTAGCATTTTGCACATCTTGGCCAACCCCCACATTTAGTAATTTACACAACCCAAAAAAAGACCATTATGCTCAATCAATAATCAAAGGAAAGGACAAAAATGGTTTTACATGGAGGCTTGTAATGTTCTAAATGAAAGAATGAGAAAATATAGGCTCAAAAGGGGTTGATAATGGGAAATAATGGATAGGATGGTTGTATGGTGAAGTAGGTTAAAGAGAAAGAATGTCTCAATCATAATCATGCAAACAAGTGAACATACAGTGTCAAAAAGAATGAAAGCAAGTTCTAGAAAACAACATCCATGAGTGGCAATGTTACACAAGAAAAAGAGAATGGTATATAGATGAATCCATTCATGCAGGCCCAAATAAACTCATAGGGTCACAAAATGCTATCACATACATAAAAGCCAAGTACACAATCAACTAGACACATTCATCAAAATCCATATAAGAAATAGTCCAACTAAGTGAATCAACCAAAAATCAAGTTCAGTTCAGTTCCTAGCTCAATAATAACCATGGGGATAGAATGCAAAGAGGGTGTCAGTCAAACCAACAAAATTGAAAATTTTAAAAGAAAACAATGCAAGGAAACACATGAAAAGAGATGTCAACACCCAATTTCGTCTGGGCAAGTAAATTAATTCAGATTATAAAATAAATACAAAAATTAAAATAAAAGGGTTGATATCTAGTTTTGTTATATTATTATCATTTAAATAATAAAAAAA
>Ga0099824_1006067_pt1 | contig 16753 bp, 5 predicted proteins | sample SiratrowhiteBW_FD_76837 | JGI IMG/M metagenome (GOLD analysis project Ga0099824, IMG submission 76837) | Root nodule microbial communities of legume samples collected from California, USA - Siratro white BW | ecosystem: Host-associated > Plants > Roots > Nodule | place: USA: California...
AAGGGTTTCGAAGCTTGCATTTTTTCCGTGAGTGATATTTGGTTTGTGTATTTAGGAAGTGGGGTTAACATGGCGTAGAAGGTGGTTTGGTTGATGATTATTGGAATGGAATAGAAAGGTGATGGAGATTCATGGTGGGATGTACAGTGGAGATGCAGTGCAAAAACACAATGCAGAAACATTGTGGAATTATGCGTTCATGGAGATGCATGTGGATGAAATAGGAATAATTGTGGGTGCTTTTTTTTTATTTTATGCCATGAATGAATGTACAAGCAAAAAGGAAAGAAAACATACCTGGTGTCTAGTCTTTTCTTTCTCAGTGTGCTTTCTTCTTTTCTCTCTTTTCAATATTCTCTCTCTCGTTCTCTTTTTTTTTCAATCACCAAAATGATCCCTCTTTTCTTTTTCTTTCTCTGCCTAATATATCTCTTTTCCTTTTTTTCATTATTTTAATTAATATTTTTTTTAAAATGCCAGTGGTCCAGTTCAAAGAAGTTACCACTTTTTGACTCTTTCATATTTATTATTTTTTAATTTTTTAAAAGTGATATTAAAATGAATCTACCCAGGAATGAGACTTAAAACATTTTCCAACGGTAAAAATCCATTATTTATTATTAATTTTATTTTTATTTAAGTGGAGAACGTGGGTTGTTATTTGAGCGATTTCAAAATTATTATTTACAAATATTTATTTTTTATTAAAAACAAACACTTGGAGTTAGGGAGTGAGAACATGGAAGTATACTGGCATTGACTCATTCTTTTTATTGTTATTTTTTATTATTTATTTATTATCTTGAACGTGTAAATCAAGTAAATCAAGTAAGAAGTTTGAAAACAGTCTTCCTTTCTTTTTTTTTATTTATTATTTTTTTGAATATATGTTTATTTTTATTTTGTTTTTATTATTTAATCATCAATTATTTAATATTTATTTATTAATTATTTGTTATTTTCGTTTTCTTTTTTTAATTATTATTATTTTTTAATTGTTATCTTTTAATTACCACATTTTTGGTTTTCTCTTAATGGAAAAATTCTATATATATTTTTTAATTACTATTATTACTATTATTTTTTTAAAACAAATTTTTAATAGACTGATTTCTTACTATTTCTTTGTTTATGAATTTTATTTTATTAATTTATTCATAGAATGTAATGGAACCAAAGTCTTTTTTTATTTAAATGACAAAGTATAATAAAATTAGATGACACACCCTTTTATTTTAATTTTTGTATTGTTTTATAATTTGAAATAATTTATTCGTCAGACGAAATTGGGTGTTGACAGACAAATCTTTGAATGATGCATTATTTTCTTGGCATAGAAATTGTTCAATCTACTGTAGGTATCTTTACTTCTCATAAAAAATATATGCAAGATCTGTTAAACAAGTTTCAAATGAAGGATTGCAATCCAGTTAGTATCCCAGTAGAAACAAGTGTAAAGCTTGTCAAAGATCCATAAGGAAAACGAGTTGATAGCACATTTTATAAACAGATAGTGGGCAACTTAGTGTATATATATGTGACAAAATCATATATATATATATATATATATATATATATATATATATATCATGCAAGTTGTAAGCCTCATTAGTCAATACATGGGATGTCCAACGGAAATGTATTTCTCTGCTTCAAAAACGAATCCTTAGATATTTAAGAGACAACTGATTTTAGAATTATATACATGAATAATGAGAAATCAGAATTATTTGGCTTTACAGATAGTGACTATGCTAGAAATTTAGATGATAGAAAAAACACATCTGGCTATGTTTTCATGATGGGTTCTAGAGTTGTGTCATGGTCATCAAGAAAGCAATCAATTGTGACTTTAAACAGAAGCAGAATTTGTAGCTGCAAGTTTATGGGCCTGTCAAGCTATTTGGTTGAGAAAAATTCTTGAAACACTACATTTCAAGCAAGAGGGGACTACAACAATTTATTGTGATAACAGTTCAGCAATAAAGTTGAAAACCCAATTTTACATGGGAGAGACAAACATATTGACATTAGGTATAATTTCTTACGTGATCTTACAATCAATGGAACTGTTGATCTTGTGTACTACAAAAACCATGATCAGGTTGTTGAGGTTGCTGAGGTATTTACAAAAGCTCTCAAAAGCAGTGCATTTCAGAAGCTTAGAGGATTGTTTATCAAGGGATTCATTTTAGTTCGTTATTTTTCAAACTGATGTGTAGCCATTAGTTTAAGAGAGAATGTTAAATAAACCAGTTTTACTTTAAAAGAGTCAAGATTATGTTACCATCAGTAAATTTAGCATAAAAGTATAAATCAATTTTTATTTAAATCTTAGGTGGTTATTTTACAGAAGTTTTTCCTTAATTCATACAAATTTGTGCAACCTATTTAAAGACTTTATCTAATGAATAATAGGCAACAATTCACTTTTACTGATTTAGGGTTTTAAGTTTACGTTTGATTCATTGATAAAGTGTTTTTTAGATACATAAGTGAATGTGTTTATATGTATTTATTTATCAGAGATGTTAATTACCTTGCTCATATTCACATAGGCACACAGTTACTCAGGAAAACTTGAAACAACCAATAGAATATATCATTATCAATATCTTCATGTTTTGAATCATGGCCAACAAATTAAACTAAAAAATAAGTCAATTTAATTTGCTTGAACTATATATTATTTCAATTCACTTTAGACAAATTATTTGGTTAATTTAGTTGGACTTTTCTATAATTTAGTCTAGTTCACTATTATAGTAAAGATTCTTTACATAAGATATTTTAAATTTTTTACATTGGACCAACAAATCAATATAAATGTTACTAATTTAGAAAATATAAGATTTGAATATTAATTAACTCTTTTTTATCAGTAATAAAACATACATTAAACGAAGCATAATGAGATATTTTATCTCGTTATTCAAAAACATTAAAACAGAGTTTGTAGAAAAATAAAAATAAAATCCAAAAATTTCACATGTAACAAGACCCTACAATCCCTTAGCCCAATGGAAAAAGCTAGTTACATGACATACATCTAAAACCCCCAACAGAGTCCCTGAAAAATATCGTGCCAATATACCGAAAACTTTTGCTTCCCTAGCAGCTCTCACATGAATCAGTATTTGATAGTGTGAAACTAAATAATGGTACCTATGAAAATCCCCTCCAGTGCTCTTTGAATTAACCCACGTCCTGGTGCCATTGTTCCATTTGCCTAGCTATTAATGCTCCACTCAGTATTCCATTTATAGTATTGCTGGTTGAGTTTGTTCTTCCAGCTCCACCTAGGTCCACCAGCTACTTTGTTGGTTCAACATTAGTTAACTACTTAACTAATATTATTCATTAGTTGAGGGTGTACCAATAAAAAGTTTTTCTTATTCAATTATAAATATAAAGAATTGATATAAAAAATACACACTAAATCAATTACGTATGCAATATAGTATGTATTTTTTACATAATTTTTTTTAACCTTTAATGTAGAAATGAATTGCAAATTTACAATTTTATAACTAATTTTCTTATTAAAAATCGATATTGTTTAACGTTGTAAAAGGATTTTTTTTCATACTAGTAGTTCAATTCATTAGACATAATAAATAATAATTATCTAATTTTATATTTGTTGTGTCAAATCAATAGTTTTACCTACATACCCGCACTTTTCTTTTTAAAATTTTCAAGTTATCAGCGTCGAACACAGTATATATTTGAATAACTTCTTGATGATAATCATAATTTATCATGTTATGTTTATTATTTGAAAGGCATATTTGAAAGACTCTAAAAGCATATCAACTCCTCGACTTAAAAAAAAATATTTGAAATTTAAGTTTAGGATAATCTATTTAGAAATCTTGAGAATACAGTAAAGATTTTAAAGGTTAATCAGCCCTTTTAAGTTTGTAAGTTTAATAAAAAAAAAAAAACTTAAGAAATAAAATTCTCATTTCTAAAATTTTAAGAATAAAATTCGTATTCAAATATCCATGCCTTATTTACATGCATGTGTATTATTAACCTAAATAGAGCATGCTCAACTTCAACTTCTAAAAACTTATATAGTTCTTCATTAGTTTATAAACCTCCTAATTAATGACTTAATAAAACTCTTCATTATGTTTCTACACATAAAACCCATCCATATAGTTGATATAGTGACTCCAATTCCCCAAACTAACATTACAATCTCACACATGAGCATTTCCACCATACCATTCTTAATAATATCATATTATTCTTAATATGGAGGTATCAAATATTGTAATTAAAGGTATTGCAAAATTATTAAAACTCATCAAATCCTATTAAAACAACTAAAACCTATTAAAATCTATATAGATGGAAATGATCATATTTTTTTTTCTATCTTTAATACTCTTCTGTAAGCTAGGATGTGCTTATCTATAAATAGAGACCTCCTACTTCTTCAAAACACACCAATTGAAGCATTTCTCTTCTCTCTTTTCTAATCTCTTCTTTCTACTGTTTTGGGTAATTTTACTTATAAGAGAACTTCCTTACTAGTTCTGAAATCCTTGAAACCATCCAAAAAGTTCTTGTTGTATTTTAAGAGACTTACGCAATACATCTTGGATAAGTCTTTAAAACGGTGATCATTCACACCTTAGGAAATTGATCGTGTTTATGTTTTTAGCCACAATAATAACATCAAAAACTAAAGTATGATTAATGTGTGCCACTAACCATATTGTTTTTTTGTATGGCTCATTACATATGTGTGCTAGAGTGAAAGATGGCATGTTTATCATGCATTTCAGTCAATCATATTCAGTTTTGTCACTACTGCATAAGCTGGATCTTGCATATCTACCACTATATTATAATTAGAACTAATCTAATTTCTTTATTTTGTGTCTTTAAAAGCGTATAAAGCTCCAGAAACCAAAACCTTTTGTAAGTAATCATGTTTTATTCTATGATAGAACTTTAATTAGTTTATCAAAATAGCTTGAACACTTTACGGAGATTGGATGTTTTTGTGATGTTTACCGAATACAGGAAAGAGTTGAGTTGCAGGAGTTTTCGCTAAAGGATCATGTTCTGGTTTTCTTCTATTTCAAATGTTACTATAGTAAATATAATTCTTATATTTTTTTTTATAAAATTTATATTACACATTACTGTGAACCTAACATCTTAATTAGATTAGCATCCTAGATTCCAATAATTATACGCCATCAAAGAAAAACAAAACAAATAAATATAAGAGACTAGGTCAGAACTCATATCAAGAAATACAAATTTTGGTAGAGAGAGAACCGAGAGAAAAAATAGGAAAGGATAAGTGCAGTATTTATCATCATTTGTTTTTGTCAGCTACGATGAGAAACATATTTTTATTGAAATCTATATTTTCATTTTTTTCTTGATGTCGTTTTGCATCACACGTTGTTTTTGTTGTCCTCTCTTCTACTACTATCGTCTTTGTGATTTATATGAGCAAGTGTTAAGGGAATTTTATAGTATACATAGTTTTGGATAAACTAAAACTTTATTTGCAAATTAAACATTGAAGATGATAAGGAATGAATCTAAGAACCTTTGTCAGCTCACCAAATACGACCTAAATGACTATATTTTACTCGCTTACTTCTTTTGCCATTGCTTAATTTGCTTGCAAGGTAGCTTGTATGTACACCAATAATTTTTTATTGAGGTGTATGACTCTATGCTCTACCTTTAAATATCAATATATTACTAGATATATGAGATTTTGATCAACCATTATGTTTGCCTTTTGCAGCGATTTTTGCAACTGAGTTTTGAATGGGATACAAATGAAATGAGCATTTTGTTGCTTGCTAAGCTTGCAAAGCCATTAATTGGAACTGGATTAACAATCTTCATATCAAGGGTGATGTATGTAAAGTTATTCTTTCCATTTTTCTTCTTTAATTTGTGAAAATATGTAAATTGAATTAAGAGACACATAGCAAATTTGCTTCGAATTTGAAGCAAATAATTCTTGTAAATTGTCAACCTATATTACCCACTTATTGCAGTTACTATTAGATTTTCTTTCTTTAGTTATTGGGCTTGGTCACCTATTTTCCTGCACTACTAAGAAACTAGTTCAATCTTTTTTATTAATCTAATATTGGTTTATATTTATTTTGCAGAATTTAATTTACATAAATTGTAATATAAATAAGGTTGAGTATGTTGATTAGTTACAAATTTAAGCCCACATGTTTCATATTGTTCAAAATATCTTTCATTCTAAATTATTTTTTTAATAAAATATTATATTATAATAAAATAATAATTTATTTGGTTGTAGATTCAAAGTAGAAAACTAAAACCGTCTCAAATATCATCAATCAAATTGAATGGTTGTCCCATTCGGGCCCCAACGTATAATATTATTTTATTGCGTAATAAATTCTAAAGTTTATATAACCTATCCGCGTGTATGGTCCATTATAGTAGGTATCACCACTAGTTAAAACATTGATACTTATAACTATCATATTTTAAATGAAAAAGAAATTGTAATTCTAGAAATTATTTTACTATAAATAAAAATAGTGACATATTCATGAAATCTTCTCACTAAAATCATCGTTGGATTCTTTTATTAAAATGTTAATTTGTATTCTTTTTTTTCAAATAAAACATATCATAACTTTTAATTTATAAACAATTGTTTAAGTTTGTATATAATTTAGTTTAGTTCGGCATTCTGTTAATATTAACTACTTTAATTCAGTTTTCTGGAGTTATTTTATAGTTTAGTTTAAGTTAACTTTTTCTTCTAACTAAATTATGACCACCCTACTCTTGAAAACTATTAAAACTTTTAGTGTTAAATAGTTAATTTTAATAATTGTGGAGGTAATGTATGATTTTATAAATTACTCGTGTTCGAAACTTGTCCGATACTTCTAAAATAATCTTACCGAACTTTGATAGATCACACATTCAAGTTTCATTTAACTATAATTATTATAAATTCTGAAGTAATAATACATATGGAAGTTTAAGGTTTAAATGAAAGAGTCTTCGCAATATTCATTACTGGCTCAAAAGTATAGTTGCTCTATCAAGGATGATTTTTTAATATAGTACTAATGAGTAAGTAATATAAAATAAATAACTAGATATTTCTCTTTTAAAATAATAAGATTGTTGACATGTTTTTCTTATATATTCTTCAATAATTTCATTTTTACTTAAATTATTTATCAATCTAGACAGTGACTAGTAACTACTGAAAAACGACCGTCTATTAGGAAGAATTAAATTTGTTATATAACTTTTTAGGTCCAATCCATTTAGAATTTTGTGTGGACGCCTCCGCTATCAATCATTTCTATAAAGAACGACTGCACACAATATTTATCAGCAACCAATTATTCGACAAGAATAAAATTTGGTGCAACACAGTAAATAAGTGCAAGGCGACGATTAACAACAACATAATTCACCTGTTGGTTAGAGTGATTGCTCGCTCGTATGTGAGGAAACTTTTTCAGACACTACTCATGATATATATATATATATATATATATATATATATATATATATATTATGGTTCAATTGTATTATGTTTGAAATTTTATTATTTATAATTGAATTGTATCAGTTCAGATTTTTCTAATTTACATTATAATAAACTTAAATAATATACTACAATAAAACAATGAAATAGTTGTCAAAAAGATGCATGGGTTAATGATCCACGCAAGATCCACTCTAAAATGTCGCTAATTAATTGCAAGCAGCATGGGTTAGATTGGATAATTTCAAGGATCCAAAACCGGAAAGATCTTGCAAGAATGGGAACTGAGTCAAACACACACAAGGGAATGACACCACCTTCAATCCAAAACCTTAAGGCATTAGGTTTGTGGGTCTTCTTTCTTATATGTTGCTCAACTTTCTCACTTCTACTAAATGTGAAACTTAGACTCACACTTGTATACCTAACAATCTTCCCCTCAAGTGAGAGTCCCTTCCACATTGGTACACTCCCCCCTCAAACACGAGTACCTCACAAACTCCCCACTTGTACCGCCGTTCATACACTTATATGGGACACGTTTGCCTGAAAACCTCCGCCATGAAGACTTTCGATACAGGGGTCAAACTGTATTTGCCCAAGCCGCAAACCATTGGCTCTAATACCACTTGTTGGATAATTTCAAGGGGGCAAAACTGGGGAGATCTCACAAGAATGAGAACTGAGCCAAACCCACACAAGGGAATGACACCACCTTCAACCCAAAACCTTAAGGCATTAGGTTTGTGGGTCTTCTTTCTTATATATTGCTCAACTTTCTCACTTCTACTCAATGTGGGACTTAGACTCACACTTGAATACCTAAACACAAAAGAAAATTAAAAAAATAAATAAATAAAATCAATTGGGGATCAGATCCACACAACACAATATTATTTATAATTAATTAATTGTAAGCAGCGTGGGCTAGACCCACGCAAAAAGTAAAAAAATAAAATAAAAATAAATAAAAAATAAAACCAAGCGGGGACTAGACCCCACAGTACAATATTATTTGTAATTAATTAATTGCAAGCAGTGTAGGCTAGACCTACACAAAACGTAAAAGAAATTTCAAAAAAATAAAATAAATCAAAGTGGGGGCTAGACCCACGCATCACAATATTATTTACAATTAATTAATTGCAAGCAGCGTGGGCTAAACCCACACAAAATGTAAAAAAAAATTCAAAAATAAAAAATAAAACTAAGCGGGGGCCAAACCCACAGGCTAGACCCACACACTACAATATTATACTAATTATAATTGAATTAATAAGTATAATAATAATTGTAATATGATAGAAAACACTTTGGGTCTGATGGTTAAGGGTTCTGTCTAGCTGTAGAGAGGTTTTGAGTTTGAGTCTCTCCTGATGTAATAACTTTATTATATTTAATTATATATTTGGTTGTGTGGGCTACACCCAAAAGCTATATCAGTATATTCTTGTTGTGATACCTTTTTACACATTAATAATTTTAATGACACTCCTATTATATTATAAATTTTGAGAAATTTTGGAAATTATCATTGAAGTACACAAATTATCATTGAAGTACACATTGTTAGTTAGATGTAATATACATAGTTACTTATGGATTTATATATAGCTAATTACGTTAGAATTAGTTTTGTATAATTATTTGTGGATTTATTTATATCTAATTTGTGGATTTATCTGTATGTAATTACACACGGCTACATCGATAGGTAATTACATGTAGATTTCGTATGTGATTACATGCAAATCAATTTGTAGATAGATACCTACAGACATAACCTATGGATACTAGCCTATGAGTTTACTTACATATTTTGAGAATCTAAGGTAACAATTACCTATACCTAATTTATGTATGAATTTTTCTTTGTAGGTAACTTTGTTTCACCTATATATTGATAGCAAATTTTCTTGTAGTGGGATATAAATATGAGTATACTCTTTAAGAGTGAGACAAAATTTTCATATTGATTTGATGTAAGGATGACAATAAGGATGAATTTTTACTTTGAGAATAAGAGTAGTTGAAATTTACATCCGCCTCGTCCCATTTTGATCCTTAATTTTGACATTATGTAAAATAAATACATAATGAAGTATAAAATTATCCTCACAATACATAAAATGAATACATAATCAAGTTTGTTAAACATAAATAAATACATATACTGAACTAGCTACTTAAGTTATTTCTCCTTCCATGTACAACATGTAGTCATCTAATATACATTACACAATCTTTTATCTTTCTACAAACTAGTTGCAATGCAGTTTGGGTTCCTTCTTGTACATAAGTTACTTTAGATATGCTGTCACATTCAATTAAGTGTTTGGCTGATCCATTGAATATACCCTATAATGATTAAAAGCACAAGCTTTAATACAACTATTAAAACCATCAATTAAGTATAGAATAGTAAGTTACTCAATAAGCATATACCTGTTGTAACACTCATTGTGTGTCTAGAAAATGTTGACTATGATAGTTACAACATAAAACTAGGATAGGTTGATCTTCCTTTGCCATATAAATTATGTATGGGTGTGGTACAAATTGATGCCACTTCATGTATTTATCCACACATAAATTCCTTGTACATCCCCTATCAAATTCATAACTAAGAGGTTTGCAAAGTGCAACCACTTATCATCTAAAATGGATATGGATCCACCTTCCAATGTAGTTGGGGTTAAGGAATGATCTATAGGTACCATATTATCGCAAGACACGTCCTAGTAGACGCATATCTCTACAAGTACCTACTCAGATGTACCTAGAGAACAGCAATACTCACTCAAATGGTATTATGTGCAGGAGTGGCTCAAGGCCTAAGCAGGTAAAGCTACCGCTTTAGGTCTCAAAGCCTCAAAGGTTTCAAAAAAAATTTTAATACTCATATATTATTATAAAATAAAAAATATTTAATTTTAAAATTATACTAAAAAAATTAATTAAAAATTTGAAATATCTTAACTAAGTTTAAGTTTACATCATCCATGTTATAAATATTATTTAATGACTTTAAATTTATATTGGTACTATAAAAATTATTTTATTGAATAATATTATTGAAACTTTTTTTATAATAAATTAATAATGTATTTTTTAAAAAATTAAATGGCCAAGGAATCCTAAGAATCAAAACTTTCTAATTTTTCTATCTCTTTATATTCCAATAGATTGACATTATTTATTTATATGTCCTTTTATTATTTATCTCCTTCTTTCTTCACTTATCTTCTTCCTTCCTCTATCTCTTTGTTTTTCCCTAATATTATCTCAATTTGTTTTCAATTTCAAATTTGTTTCATCATTTTATATTGTGCATTTATGTGTGTGTTCATACTGTGTATTTATGCATGTGTCTTTATTTGGAGACCTCAATTTCAATTTGTTTCCAATTTCAAATTTGTTTCATCATTTTATATTGTGGGTGTTCATACTGTGCATTTATGGGCGTGTCTTTATTTGAAGACTTGGATTTCAATTTGTTTCCAATTTCAAATTTGTTTCATCATTTTATATTGTACATTTATGTGCGTGTTCATACTGTACATTTATAGGCTTGTCTTTATTTGGAGACTTGAGCTTTTGTGTTCACTTTTGCTCTTAAATTACAAAATTATAAATATGAGGCCTAAAGCAAATTAAAAAAATGAGGCCTGTTTTAAAATAATTTTTTAAATACTATGCATTTATGTACGTGTTCATAGTGTGCATTTATGCGCGTGTCTTTATCTGGAGACTTAGAGTCGATTGAGGAAGAGTTTATGTTCACTTTTGCTCTTAAATTATAAAATTTTAAAATATTTAATTTTAAAATTGTACTAAAAAGATAAACAGTGGTGACTAATTTTTTAAAAGGTCTCATTTTTTTAATTCGTTTTAGGTCTTTTAAAGTCTTAAACCGCGAATAAAGGTAAAGTCACTGTTTACAATACATGATATTTAGTCATCCAATTATATCACACTACGTCCATTTTTTTATAGATCATTTGTCGTATTCAATCCATCAACGATAAGATATTTACTTCTTAATATATTATTTTGATATGATATTCAAAAGATGATATTTTTTTTTATTTATTTTATTAGATTCAGACAATAATTCCTCAACTCACTCAAGATTGGCCAAACTAGGAAGGTGGAGCGCCGAGCTTCTAGACCTATGAATGAAAGAAACATGAAACATATTCAAACAACAACCATTAGATTATTTCAAATTGGCATTAAACATTGATGCAAGGAACGATCTTTAACAAATACTTCAAAATGCAAAAATATTACATCAAAGTATTCCCGATAAAAGTAAAATTATTGCAGCCATCAAAACTTCAGCAAAAGTATGTTTGAACAAAAGTACTTCTTCTTATTACATCAATTGCCCTTCACAAGGAAATTGTCCTCAAGAAATAAAGTTTATATAATTATGTAAATGTAATTACTCAATAAAAATAATTATAAAATTAATAAATTGTGTTGATTCACTTTCTTACAATTAGATGGCTTATTTTATTTTATATTGTATCCTTTAAATTACTAAGAAGTTAAAATGGAGACGCTATTTCTTAGTTTTGTTATATTGAGTTGTAAGAAAAATGAATTCAACTGTACTGAACTGGACTTGAACTATGCTAAATTATTCTTTATATAAAAATTTATAAAATTATTTTAAATGTTTTTCTTTTTAATTAAAATATATGATGTTGGGTTTAATTGAAAGTTAAATTCGTAAAATTGTGTAATACAAACTCATCAACTCAAGTCCATTGTTTGGTTCCAATAGAAAAGCAATAGACAGAAGTAGGCAAAGCCCATTTTTATCACAAATTTTATAGACCTTTGAATTGAATAAAGTAAAGAGATTCTTTTTTTTATCCTTAACCTTATAAGAATTTAAGAAAATAAAATCACAAAAAATAAGCCCAATAAGGAAAAACTCACACTTATATGTTAGTAAGGTATGAATCTCAACTTTGTAATTTTATTTTCATCTTACCCTTATTAATAAAATAATTAATACATAAATTTTATTGTTTCGTGAATTTTTATTAAGAAAAATAATAAAATCATCTACTATAATCAGTTCATTATTTTTCATAACATTACACTATGATTTCTCTCAAATATATTTTCATATTTTCTTTCTTTTGTTTTGGTTCAACATTTGTAACATGTGCTTTTAATTATTGGACAATGGAAGAAATATGGTCTCTAGGTTTTTGTGTTCACAAAACTTGTATGGCAATCAAGGGTGGTTCAAGGCCTAAGCAGGTAAAGCAATTGCTTTAGGTCTCATAGGCTTAAAAAAAATTATACTTATATTATTATAAAATAAAAAATATTTAATTTTAAAATTATACTAAAAAAATTAATTAAAAATTTAAAATATCTTAACTGAGTTTAAGTTTACATCATTCATGCTATAAATATTATTTAATGAATTTAAATTTATATTGGAACTATAAAATTTTTTTTATTGAATAATATTATTAAAACTTTCTTATAATAAATTAATAATATTTAAAAAATAAATAAATAGCCAAGGAATCATAAGAATCAAAACTTTCTAATTTTTCTATCTCTTTATATTCCAATAGATTGACATTATTTTTTTATATGTCCTTTCATTATCTAACTCTCCCACTTATCTCCTTCTTTCTTCATTTATCTCCTTCTTTCCTATATCTCTTTGTTCTTCCATAATATTATTTCAATTTCAATTTGTTTCCAATTTCAAATTTGTTTCATCATTTTATATTGTGCATTTATGTGACTGTTCATAATGTGCATTTATATGCGTGTATTTATTTTGGAGACTTGAGCAGCATTGAGGAAGATAAACAAGACTTTAAGAGGCCTAAAGCAAATTAAAAAAAATGAAACCTTTTTTAAATTATTTTATACTGTACATTTATGTACGTGTTCATACTATGGGTTTATGCATGTGTCTTTATTTTGAGACTTGAAGATGTGTATTTATTTTTAAATTATAAAATTTTAAAATAGTGGCGGCTAATTTTTTTTAAAAAATACCTCATTTTTTTTAATTCGCTTTATGCCTCTTAAAGTCTTGAGCTGCCACTGATTGTGTGGTGATGCTTTTTATAAGGCCTAATGAGCCTCAATATGGGTCAAACCATCAAGCTAAACCTACATAATGTCAATAGTGCAATTAGCTCATCCTACAACTTATCATATCATTGGGCCTCAGAATGTTTCTTTTCATAACTAGGATTCAAATTCCTAAGAACTACATTGGAAATTGTTTATATTTCAACACTTGTTACTATTGTAAAAAAATGTTATCCATGTTTGGAAAATGCTTGTATATCCATGTTTTTTACAATTTAAAAAAATATTATTTGCAAATTAATATAAAATCAAATGTAATTGTAAAAATGTTTAATTTAGTTGATTGTAAAAGTGTCACATAATTTGACAGCTACTTGGTAAAATCGTTGTTTGCAAGATTTTAGGAATATCTTCTACACAATCACAAATCATGGAATAAACTCAAGTACGATACATAGATCGATAACGCACTTTTATCTACAAATATTATGCACCCCACTAAATGCGATACGTATGCCCTAATATATTCACTATCGTGGGCACATAACTCATCATAAATCTCACACAGCTAAATCAATCTAACATGTCTACTAAAATATTGCATCGTCTCTGGTAAGGTATTATCAATATTTACACCAAGCATATCTACTAACAACGTTGTAGTTGTTGTTGCATCCAACATAACACATGTGTAAAACTATCCCACAATAGGAATTTGAAGAAGTTATAAACATCATCAAGGGTTCTATCACCTCACCAATAGGCAGGTGGATATTGTTGGTCTTTCTATATCACCTCTAAAAGAATGCAGAGACCAACCTTATTATTTTTCATCTCATAACTAATCTCATAACAATGACAACCCAAAACTTTGAACCAAAGCCTTAATTCACTAATGTAGGATTAAAACTTGTTTAACCTACAATCGTGGAAGACCAACTTAGGACATAACCAACACGACAATTAAATAAATATGGTTTCTGACCTCACCTCCTACAAACTCTTATCAATGTGACCACTCTCTAGAAGAGATGTATTCACAAGTTTCCTAGAAAATCCTTCTTAACCGATAGATCCTCCTAGATGTGCTGATACTCCCTCAACACTGCCAACACTGATGGTTAAAACATGATTTTTCTTATAAAATGAGGTTATAGGTTTTCTCTATCACCAACTTAAAAGACATCACCTCTTATCCTAATTATATCTTCCTGAATTAAAATAAATCATATATTATTCCAAACAAACTATAAACTAGATCAAACAACCCACTTTTCATAAATAAAATACATTTTAAATTTTACAATCTAAAATTTGTTTCATTTATGAAAAGTATATTTTAAATTGTGTAATTTAGTATGTATTTTATATCTCAAAGTACATTTCGATTGTAAAATTTATAATTTATCCTGAAACCTTGAATTGCAAGCTAAGTAATAATTTCGTGAAATTTAAAAACCAAAAATTCATGAATCAAAACACACATACGTACCAAATCTGTAGTTTTTCCACCTTAATGTTGGAGCAATTTCGAACTAGAGCATCAATGACAACCCTGGAAAGACAACACTAGAGCAATGGCGGCAGACTGGACTGTGGAAGAGCAACTGGGGGAGGCAGAGGCAACACAAAGAAGATGAAAGGAGGCGTGGATAGAATTAGACGGTATTAAATTTATTTGATATATGTAACCACAAGAGTATTTTGGTCTTTTCCTCTACCCGAAGATGGTACAGAAAGAAGAAGTTAGGGGGTGCTGCTAAAAATATTTATCCAAACATGTTCACAGTTTATTTCTAATCTTTGAATGCAATTTCAATAATGCGACCAAGGTACTGCGACTGCTTGCACAATTTCCTCTAGCTTTGGTGGGTAAAGAACAAGGTATGAGAGTAGAGCGATGGATGAAAATTGATATTTAAAATTTCAATTTATATTTAATCTAAATCCAATAAAGTTTATTGGATTTGAAATGCAAGTTCATTTAATTGGATGAAATTAATTTGAATGTTTTTTAATCTAGTTTAGATTTGGATATAAAGTAGATCAATATATCAATTTGATTTTGAATAAAATTTTCATTAAAATTGAGGCTATTATAACTTAATAAACTCAAATTAAGTTTTACTTGAATTAATTATTTTTTTTTTACGTTTTCTGATTAAATAATTAAGATATTTTCAAGATTAAATTATTAATTTTAGGAGAGGGAGTATTATATATAGTAACTAATAACACAATGGGTTAACAAGAAGATACAAATATTTGATGATTTTAATTGAAGTTAATTTTTCTTTTATATATTAATTTTCTAATTGCTTTATTATTTTTACTTATAAAGTTATTGTCATTTATTTATCTTGTGACGTTACGCACACTTAGCGTATGTTCTATATGTCTGTCCATTTTTAATATAATAACTTATTTCTTGTTGAAATTTTTTATTTCTTTTCATATTATTCTTTACAAAATAAATAGTATTTTGTGTAGTGAACAAACTCATTTTAATATAATGATTCACGATATTCCGGTTCAAAGTCAACTCAATAACACCTTGTACATAGTCCAAATCAAAGAAGCGCTTTCCAAATTAAATAAAATACGCCTCAATTCAAACTAATACAAATTATTTTGACTAAATGATTTTCTATAATCAACATTAATTTTAGTTCTTTTTAATCTTAAAATGTATTTAACCATATCCAATCTAAATTTAAGAAATTAAATTAAATTTAAAATAGAAATATGGATCTAAATTTGAATCGGATAATTAAAATAAACTACAAGTAGTTTTCAACATCCTTATTGAATATATTTGATTTTTTTATGCCCTAAACTCGAGGAATAATTAATACTGTATATACACGATGTGAGTAGTCCAAAATTTTAAAAAAGACAAAAAGATTTTACTTTAAATACTGGAAAGGACAAATAACTTTATTTTTAGGCTTACAAATTAGTAAAAGCATTTTTTTATTAGCAATACTTAATATATATATATATATATATATATATATATATATATATATATATATATATAAATATATAAAAAATAATATCTTTTATTTTATATATTTATATCATTATATCAATAATTATTTTTTTATATATTATTATTATCTCAATACA
>Ga0099824_1006069_pt1 | contig 16752 bp, 10 predicted proteins | sample SiratrowhiteBW_FD_76837 | JGI IMG/M metagenome (GOLD analysis project Ga0099824, IMG submission 76837) | Root nodule microbial communities of legume samples collected from California, USA - Siratro white BW | ecosystem: Host-associated > Plants > Roots > Nodule | place: USA: California...
ATGATTTTCTTATAATTAACTCATGCATATATATATATATATATATATATATATATATATATATATATATATATATGTGTTCTGAATATGAAAAAATTGATATATTTAATAAGAAACAGTACATTATTGAAATAATTAATTTGCTACTCAAAATTTCATTTACATTTAGTTAAGAAATTAAACATCCCAGTTCAACGGCCCATATAATAATATAATGTAAATCGAAGTTATTACTTCCTGACTCCTATATACTAAAAATAAATAAATCTTAAAATATGTGTTATTTTATTTTTTAATATAATATTAATGACTTTTTATGTTTCGATAATATTAATGATAAACAGTAAAATTATAAACAAATAACTGATAATAAAGTTAATCTTTCAAAATTAGTATTCTCTTCCTTCTTTTACTGTATAAAAAACTATAATTAAAACATAATAATTATGCAACAGAAATAGAATAATTAACTCCTATTTGTTTCAATAAAACAAAACCCTTTATTCCTCACATTCACAATACAAGTATATATAAATAGGCCACCTATGAAAGAGAACAGATATTGTAATTTATATGGAATGTAAGTGAGCTCGTGATCATAGGAAGTTGCCCCCATGCAAATATACTCCCTTAGACCTTAGTTGTCATACCAATAATAAAGAACAAAAAATCCTAGACAATACCAACCCCCAATGCACTGGAATTTCTCTCTCAAAATAAACTTCTGATTCTTTAAAACAGTGATTTGCTGTTTCTTTTTCCTTCTGGATTCTCTTTTTTTCTTTTTTCATTATACTGTATCAGAGACCTAAGAAACACCCGCATTTTTGTGGAATAGTGTATCCACAATATTTTTTGGACACATTTTTCAATGGTAACTATAGCTAGAAACTAATCATGTTTTCAACATGGTATCTACTGCTAATCCCACAAATTATATGAATTCTCAGTCACTATGTTCGTCTAGTAATTCATCCACAATATTAATGATAAACCCTATTCTATATGTAACTCTTGAAGTGAATAGAGAAAGGACAGTTTCTTCCCATGTGCACTTCTGCCACTGCAACCCAAAACTTCACTGATTACTCTCTGTTTATATCAGACCTACCCATCTCACAACCCCAAAAGAAGACAAAAACCCACCAACTGCCTTTAAGAACCCCCCCTCTTACACAAAAATAGGACCTCCTTACTTATATTATAGTTGTATATACCTCTCACTTATGTTTCTATCCCAACCACATGCAAATTGAGAAAACCAAACACCCCCTCCTTCCAGATCATTAAATCCATCTTCATTCTTTAGCTTACAAGGGAATTTAAATGTTGGGTGTGGCCTAAGGTTTTCACTGTGTATTTGTGTTCATGTGAAAGCTACGTTTGAATGATCATGCTAGGTGCAAATGTCAAAAGGGTGTTCCATCAAATTGCCATTTAAGGTAAATATCGCAAAGAAGTTCCCAGAATGCTCGCCTTGTGGCCTGCAGCTATTTATGTAACGAACTTCACCACCTAGGGTTAGAGTTTGTAGGGGAATTGGAGTTAACTTCTCGTTCTCCCCAATTCATGACTTTACACTCTTGGTATACTTGGTAGATAAGCGAGTCTCTCAAGAATACTAGCTAAAGTTCAATTTCTTACCGTATGTATGAAAAAAAGAGAGACAAATTATAAGATTTTTTGAATTATTTTTGGTCAATACACTGAGAATTACTCTATGATAACATCCATTTGTGGATACAATAAAATTGCTTTGAATTTTCTTTTATTAGAAGATACTGTATTCACTTCTGGTAATATCTCTATCTCGAAAGAATATTATAGTTTTAGAATGTTGACCGAATGATATACCTTCAAAACTGTATAGGTACGTGTATACCAAATTCTCACACGTACACAGAAGAAGAAACCAAAAACTTGCGTAGTTAGCGCCTGTGAGTCTGTGAGGGGAGATAATATTCTCTGTGTGATTATTAAAATGCAAAAGCATATTATGATAGGCAATATTTTATGGGGGAGTAGGTGGCAAATTTTGGAGGGATTTAGAAGAAAGGTAGATAGAAAAAGGTGAGAGAGAGAAGGGAAGCAAATGGATTTGAGTAAGGGATACTACCAAATGCAACAGATCTGAGGTGATGAGAATAATACAAAGGAAAAGGGAATCAATGTTGGGATGTATCTGACTTTATGCGGCTGTGAAAAGCTCAATCAGTGTGTTTTCAAGGGTTAGTTTAGTTGTTTGTCTGATGGAATGTCAGTGAGGTACCGAATAGGAAAAAGGGTTCACATTATTCCATGCACTTCTTATACACTTTCAGTTCCTTCACCCCTTAAACCCCACACAAATAATGCCCTAATCTCACTACTATTTTAACAGTTTTTACACACTGTAGATTCTCTCTCTCTCTAAGCTTGATTCCATGCCTACACCTATCAGAGATATGGGAATTTGAAATTCATGTGTTCAATTTAGTTGTCCACATGCAGAACTACGCCACAAAAGCATTTGTTTTGTTCCATTATTAGAAGACCTTCTTGTATCGGTTTTCTTCATTGACAAAGGAAATAGGGAGAACTCTTCTGTGGAGAAACTGGGTATATGTATATATATATATATATATATATATATGGCTCAAGCAAGATATTCCTCTAGCCATGAGGATAAAGATAAGAAACTCAACCTACACTGGAAGTGAAAAAACCTATTTAACTTTTGAATGTAAACAAATAAGTACCAATGCAAGAAAATTTGAATCGTAAAAGAATTAGCATATTTTTTAGTGTTCGAAGTATGCAGCCAGCTAAATGTTTGTCTTTACATGAAAACTTTCAGAAGATCTCATAGTAAAAATCGATGGAACCATCAAAGTTACAAAGTCATTTAATCTGCATTTATTGAAAACAATCCACCGTTTGGCCACTATCTACTAAAAGGAAGTTTACAAGCCTGTCAATATAATTGCAGCATTGTTATCACGACACTTTGCAGATATGTATCAGAGGCCCTCAGGAGATCCAATCAAACATGATGAAAATCTTCCTTAACTGTGAGGTATCAAAAGAAGTGAAAGCAAACTAGGATGAACATAAAAAGAGAATAAATTTATATTCATTAACAGTGGGGTCGTTTTCTATTTATGCTACTTGCTATACCTTGGACTTGTTACCAAGCCTTAACTCCAGATCTAGCTCTTCCACTGAGCTAGGGCTAAATTCAAACATCTTTGGCTGCACGTGATGTCTATCAACTGAGCTTGACTTTGGGGAAAATGGCGATGAGGAAGCATCTGTTTTCCTCTTCTTGCAACTGATATGATCTGCCTCTTTAGTACTCTCAAACTGCAAAGATGGGTGAGTACTGTACACAACTGAACTCAGGCTCATATTCCCATCAATATCATCATTATCCCCCTTATAACCCCTACATCTAGAATCCATTAATCCCTTGGAGGGTTTCTTCGTATCAGCTTGAGGATGGAACTTACATGAATATAATCTATGATCTTCAGCTAAATTTGGCCAAGATTCAGAAGAATTATTACAGACAGGAGAAATCTTGTGGAGAATAGTGGAATCATAAAATGGAATCATGGTTTCCTCTCTGTAGTTACCACTATTAACTGATGGAGCCAATAAGGGCTTGGAATGTGAGGGTGAAGAAGGTGAAGCAACAAAATCAGGATAAGAATTAGGTTTACTTTTTTTGTAAGCCAATCCACAAACAGGAGAAGGGTATAGGTAATCATCCAAAGAAGCAAAAGGACTTTGAACTGGCTTATGGAGTTGAGTTTCAAGGTCATGGCATAGAATTTCATTGTGGGGGCTAGAGGGTTGTTGCTTTAGTCTTGCTCTATCCCTTCTATGAACATTCATGTGGCCACCTAGAGCCTGTGCTGACCTAAACTCTCTTCTGCAAAAGCTACAAGAGTATGATCTTGGAGGCCATACGCAGCCACCAAGAGAATTAGCAGCATCTTCTGCAAAAGCTTGTTCTTCCCATGAGTCACCATAGGAAGGGTTGGTTGGTGAACTAAGACTAGAGCTCAAAGAGTACTTCCTCTTTGTCCAACATTGACCCTGTTCCATTGGAACACAAACCAAAAATATTACCCAAAACCCTTACGAAAAGAACAATATGGAGAAGAGAAAAGGGTGGATATGTATGGATGAAGAGGGTTATGCAAGTGATCCCATATTTAAGCAAGGAATTGAGAGTCACATGAGTCTACTATCTTGGGATCTTAGAGATAGGGATTGCTTGAAGGAGGTTTTTGTGTGAAAGATGAAGTGGTGGGTACTCTAACCTTTTTGGTGTGTTGTTTTGTGTTTGGTTTTCCAACGAAGTCAAAGAAGAGACACCACAATGAATAATAGTACTCACAAGTTCCCTTATTTCTGCTTTTTCTTGGTGAGGAGAAGCAAAGTAGAAGAAGCCATGAGTTTGAAAGTTACCGATGTGGGACCTCTAATCTCTTACATAACATGAGATGAGAGGTGGGCTTGGCCACTGTAGTACTGACTTAACTCAAAAAATCTGACTGCAATCTCCTCAGAGAGATCCACCAGTGTGTTGTCTTTTTTTAATATACTTGCTTTTCATTGTACAGAACATTTAATATATAGGGTTTACATCTGTACTTTTTTTAATAATACTAATAATAATTTTATGATAGTTGTAACCTTCCATAAATACATAATTTTTATCATGTGATTATAATTAATCCCATTTTATGATCCAGACAAACTCTGTTAAGGATAACTAATACAATTTTTAATGAAGGTTAATTATTAATAAAGCTAGTAAGCACTCCATCCATCCTCATTCATAGTAAAAATAATATTTCCTATCGATAGAGTTTACACCAAATATTATTTATTCAAATATCATATACTCCATTAACTAGTTACAAGCTTGGCTTCTTGAAAATTTGAAATTAATGTCAATCTCAAGAACATTGGGTAAAAATATTATTATTTTTTCTAATCTTACAAAGTTTCCTGCTATTGGGGTTAGGTTGTTTAATAATTGTTTTATGGACTGAGGTTATCTATTTTCATATTTGTTGAGTTTTTAGTTTTTAGTTTTCTATTTTCATTTAAATTCTATGTTTGATAAAACAATGTACTTGTAATCTTTAATAGAAGAATAATCTTATAGATTTTAAGAACTACATTAATATAAATAAAACTTTAACATAATTTAAAAATTTTATTTGCAAACTTTTAAAATATATTCAAATATAATTGTTCTCTTCACCATTACAATTATGATTCAAAAATTAACATCAAATTTGTTTAGCCATTAAGAGGGTACAATATTATTTTACCAACGAGTGATTGATGTATGATTCTTTTTAGTAAGAAGTTAAATTCAAATATTATATAAGAAAACACTTCGAAAAGTTAATCTTTTTCACAGCCATATGAAGGAATTCAATCAACTACCAAGAAATTACTCTTTCTATATTTTTTTATACCGTTTCCAATAAATTTGTTAGAGAAATTTGTCCGCAGACCCTAAATGGAACGAAAATTCATTGATCAGTTAGCCAAAAAAAAAGAAAAAAACTGCGTAAATGGGAAAAAGGAATTTTTTGTTCGTAGGGGACAACAAAATATTGAAAATATTCATTTCTTCAAAATAACTGTTTACTGTATCTTTTCCTTACAAGTTCACATTTTTGCTTAAATTAAAATTTAAACGTGAATTGCCTGGCATGTGAAATTCATATTTTGAAACAAAAGTATAGCGATTTCAAGAAATATGTACGTAAAAGTTATGATAATCTAGTATATTTATTCGCCCTTTTAATATGATTTAACTTTCTAAACTTACCTTATTCAACTTTTCTTCAAACAAGTTATTTAGTCTGACTTCCTTTATCAGTTTAATGTTTAATTTGTACCGTATTTTATATAAAATTGATTTTTATGTTAAAACATACTACAAAAATTATAACCTTTTGTGACAAAAAAATTAATGATAAATATAATTTTTGTCACTATTGATATATTAATTGGTACAATACTTTTATTTACCACAAATACTACTTACAATAATAACAAATTTAAAAAATGTCATAAATATTATTCAGAATAGTGACAAAATTAAAACATGTCACAATATTTATATTTAAAAATTACACATTAATGCGTATAAATTAATAATGATCATATAATATAAGATATCATATAATAATATTTTTAATTTATATTACTAAGTTTTTTTAAAACAAAAGTACTAAATTTATTCTACTTTAAAGTTGAACCTATAACCTTTTATTTAAAAAGGAAATTATAGTTTCATTCTACCATTTTACAATTATGATACTTATTTTGATATTTTATTATCTATTTAAATCTTTATACTTTTTTTTATTATGGTATTAATAATATTCACGTCAAATTTATTTTTATTGTTTCATTTTAAAATTACAATAATATTTATGTCATAAATTCATTTAAATTTATGTTCTTTTTCATAAGACACTAATATTTTGTAGTTATACAAGATATTAAATTTATTATTATTTTGTATATTAGTTCTGATTATTTTTTTTAATTTGTCACATTCAATAAAAATACAAAATATACATGTCACAAATAATTATTTATTAATATAAAATATCACATGATAAAATTATTTTTATTTTAATAAAAATATAATTGATAAAAATTTATTTAATGCGTATAAATTAATAATGATTATAACATTTGTTTTTCTTTTTTATCCATATACTTATACTTTTATACTTTTTATTATGATATTAATAAATAATATATTCACTTTAAATTAAATTTATTACTTGAATTTAACATATAAAATTTAAATTATCTAAACTATTCTCTCTGTATATATAAATATAAAAGTAAATAATAGTTATATATATATATATATATAAATGAGTGGAAATAAAAAATAAATATGATTCATTTAAATATAGATCATTGAAAAAAATATAAGTAACTAATAACAAAGTTTGTTTTCCAAAATGATATAAAACAATAATCAATTTTCATCACTATCATCTTCATCAATAATATTATTTTCTTCATTATCTGTGAAATCAATACTTGTATCATCACTTCCTTCGTTGTCGTCCTCATCAATAACTTTCGTATACATCATTGGATTTCCATTAGTTGTAGTTTGGGCTAAGTCACTTCTATCCAATGAAAACCCATGTCCATTATCTAACACATTAAATATAAATGAAATTGAGCCAATGTCTTCGTTTTTTTGACACGCCTCATTTTTATCTTCTTCCGACATATCATACCAATCTCGAGACTTTGTTTTCACTACTACTAGCCAATTAGGGTCTTTGGTATCTTTAACATAATATACTTGTTGAGCTTGACTAGCTAAGACATATGACTCATTAGTCCTTCATTTACGTTTACTATTAACAAGAATAAATCTATATTTGTCTTCTTTATATCCTCTCCCCTTGAAATACACATCCCACCAATCACATCTAAATAAAATAACGTTATTTCTACCAGAGTAACCTAATTCAATAATATCTGTCAAGACACCAAAGTAATCTAAATTACCTATATTCTCATCACCTCTAACTAAAACTCCACTATTTTGTGATTTCAAACACATATCTCGATCCTTTATATTAAACCTCCAACTATTTATCAAATAACTTGTATATCGAAAAACAAGTGAATCTGGACCACAAGCCAAGTGGAATAATGACTCATTTATTCTTAAGTCGCCTTCTCTTTTCAAAAGCCCAACCTATTGAAAAAAAAAAGATAAATGTGCTTAACCTATTTAATAATAGTCAATCAGATTTAAATAATTCTTACATATTTTTTGAACCATTGAAAAAATTCATTTTGATGTCTTTGCTCCACATTTTTTGAACCTGCTTTCTCCAATTCTTATTTATACAATCTGATCATAAAATACATAGTTATAACAAATTATATATAACTACAACAATATAAATGTGTAATTTAAGAAAATCACTTACTCAATAAAATGCGAGACTTCATCACAATTTTGGAGAACATAATTTCTTGCTTGCTCTCATTCTACTACATTTAACTCAACATATTTTTTTGCATGCAATAGTTTTCCAACTTGTAAAAAAATTTTAAACTTTGATTTATTAAACTCTTGTAAATCACCTTCATAATTACTTCCATATCTATTTACTCGTATCTCAACCCCATCCAAATATCTCGAACAAAAGTGCACACACTCTTGTGCAATATAAGCTTCAGCAATACATCCTTCTGGACGAGTCTTATTTCTTACATATGATTTGAGCCTACGAAGGTATCTTTCAATTGGATACATCCAACGATACTACACTAGGCCAGCAATCTTTGCCTCATCTACCAAGTGAATGGGCAAATGGACCATTATGTCAAAAAAGGAAGGAGGGAATATTTTTTCCAACTTACACAAGGTCAAAACTATACTTTTTTCTAGCACGTGTAAAGTGTCTAAACTCAATGTTTTAGAGCATAACTCTCTAAAAAAATAACTGAGTTCAATTAGGGCCTCACAAACTTCATTTCGAAGAACACCACGAATTGAAAGAGGGAGAAAGCGATGTAAAAATACATGGCAATCATGACATTTCATCCTATATATTTTTCCCCCTTGAACATCTATACACCGAGAAATATTGGATGAATAACCATCAGGAACCTTTAAATCAACTAGAAATTCATAAAATCCATGTTTTTCTTGAGTTGACATGATATAACATGCATATGGAAATGTATATTTTCCTTCTTCAATCATGGTGGCATGAAGCTTTGGGCGTATCCCCATATAGATAAGATTAAATCGGGAGTTTATATTGTCCTTTGTCTTTTTTTCAAGATCCATCAATGTTCCTACTATGTTATCACAAACATGTTTTTCAATATGCATGTCATTTAAATTGTGACGTAATTTTAGACATCTCCAATAAGGCAACTAAAAAAAAATACTTTTTTCTTCCAATTCTTAGGTAATTGAATTTTTCCTCGCTTCCTTTTCTTGACAAACTTACCAAACGTAACCTGTATATATTATTATTTAATAAAAATATGAATATATAAATACTAATAAAAGAATATAATAAAATAACAAGTCAATGTATAAAGAAAGATAACAAAATAATTACAATTAACTAAAAAAATATAAATATTATTTATTTAAATATAATTAGTTAATACACTCTAATTGAATATTAATCTAATTTGTATATTTGAAAAATGTCACTTCATAAACTTATGTCATAATAATAATTTTAAATATACAAATTTAGTTAATATAAGATATAACGAAAAGGAAAAATTGTTTTTATCTTTTACTTTAATTAGTTTAGATTTATATTAAAAAATATATTATTTACTATTAATATTTAAATTTAAAAATATAATTAGTTAATGCACTCTAATTAGATATTAATCTAATTTATATATTTGAAATAGGTTTTTTTATGTCATAATAATAATTTTAAATATACAAATTTAGTTAATATAAGATATAATTAACGAAAATAAAAAATTGTTTTTATCTTTTACTTTAATTAGTTTAGATTTATATTAAAAAATATATTATCTACTATTAATATTTAAATTTAAAAATATAATTAGTTAATACACTCTAATTAGATATTAACCTAATAAATATATTTGAAATATGTCATTTCATAAACTTATGTCATAATAATAATTTTAAATATATAAATTTAGTTAATATAAGATATAACGAAAAGAAAAAATTGTTTTTATTTTTTACTTTAATTAGTTTAGATTTATATTAAAAAATATATTATTTACTATTAGTATTTAAATTTAAAAATATAATTAGTTAATACACTCTAATTAGATATTAATCTAATTTATATATTTGAAACATGTTTTTTTATTTCATAATAATAATTTTAAATATACAAATTTAGTTAATATAAGATATAATTAACGAAAATAAAAAGTTTTTTTATATCTTTTACTTTAATTAGTTTAGATTTATATTAAAAAATATATTATCTACTATTAATATTTAAATTTAAAAATATAATTAGTTAATACACTCTAATCTAATTTGTATATTTGAAATATGTCATTTCATAAACTTATGTCATATAACAATTTTATAATAATAATTTTAAATATACAAATTTAGTTAATATAAGATATAACGAAAAGAAAAACTTGTTTTTATCTTTTACTTTAATTAGTTTAGATTTATATTAAAAAATATATTATCTATTATTAATATTTAAATTTAAAAATAAATTTAAATAAATAAGATAAAAATGATAAGGTATATATTTAAACATTTAATGCAATATTTTAAATCTATTTTTACTTAAGATAAAAATTTTAATATTTAAATTTAAAAAATATTTAAATATATAATAAAAAAATTAATAGTTTAAATAATATTTTTAAAAAGCATATAATAACACTAACCTAGTCAAATTATTGATATTGTTGAACTATATCATCTCTAGATAATTGTCTAGGAGCTGGACGATTTTTTTTAGTACCATCGAAAGCTTTTGCATTATTTCTCCAAGAATGATCAAGTGGCAAAAACCGACGACTTTCCATATAACAAATTTTTTTTCCATTTGGTAAACTTAAGGACCATGTATCCTCGTTATAACAAGGACATGCAAATTTATTTTTCTTTAGTACTCCATCTTGATAGATTTCCATATGTGGAAAAATTATTAATAGTCCATAAAATCGATGCATGTAATTGAAATATTTCTTTCATTGACGCGTCATAGGTCTCTACATCGATCTCCCATAGTTCTTTGAATTCATCAATCAAAGGTTGTAAATATACATCACTTGTAGACCAAGTCTAACATTACGTGAATCTGCCGCAAAATGTGGATATTGTGAGTCAAAATTCTTCCAAGCAATAGAATCAGTCGGATGTCTTATTTTTCCATCTTCATTAAAAGGCCTATCTTTGTGCCACCTCATCTCTTTAGCGGTAGTAGATGTCACATACAACTGTTGTAACCTTGGAGCTAAAGGAAAATAGCGCATAACTTTATGAGGTAACTTTTTATGTGGATCTTTATATCGGGGAGATTTACAGGTTGGACAAGAAGTTGATTTCAAATAGTCACCTCGATAAAGAATGCAGTCATTCATACAAGCATCTATTTTAGTGTAATCATGCCCAAGCTCACGAATAATTTTTTGAGCCTCAAAGTACGATTCAGGAACTTTATTTCCTTGTGGAAATGCTTTTGTTAACAAAGTAAGTATGACATCAATTGCTTTTGCACTCAAACCAAAAAGACATTTGATATTCAATAATTGAACGATAAATGATAACTTGGAGAAGTTTCTACAACCAGGATATAGTTCTTGTTCAACATCCTCTAGTAGTTTATAAAACTTAGATGTTTTTTCATTCATCGTATTATACTTTGAACTTATTGTATACCTTGTTTCCTTACTTTCTTTGGCATCTTCAACATTAATAGCACTCTCAATATCATGTAACATACTTTGAATCCCATCATTATAATTTTTCTTGTCATCATCTTCATAATATTCTTTCGCTACTTTTCCGTGAAGATCCCATATAACATAATCTCTTTTTATCCCAATTGTGATCAAGTGCTCATATATGATTCTTTTAGATTGAAATAGATTATTTTTGCACTTTTTACAGGGACATCATATTAACTTTCCTTCCTCAAGATCGGTAAATGCAAATTCAATAAAGTCTATAACTCTTTTTTCATATGAAGGTTGTGTTTTATCAGTTGTTTGCATCCAACTTTTATCTAATCCCATACCTATTAAAGAAAAATATTATACTAACAATATGAGAAATTCCACAACTAGATGTGTTAAAGTGCAAATGGAAACATATATTTAAAAAACATGAAATAAAAATTAATGAATGCTCTTACTGAGAAGAAACGTGGATAGTTCGAGGTAGGAAAACGAACTTCAAGATTTGAATAATGGTCATCAAGTTGTTGAGAAATATTGAGTAGAGATCTTCCTATAGAAGATTTTCAAAGGCAATGAAATTTAAGAGATTGATACGAGTACCTAATGAGAAAGATGAAGTGAGTACTTCCTAGATAATAAATATATAAGTTTTTGAATTTATCTTAAAATTCTTAAAGATAAGTTTGTTATTTTCATTCAGTCAGTTATAACCAAATTAATTATCATGTATATATTATTTGTAAATAATTATTTTACATATATCTTAATAGTGAATTACACATTTAAAATAAAATAAGAGAAAGACATTACTTTATTAGAAGATATATAAAAAATATATAAATCTTATTTATTAAGATTCATTATAACAACATAAATATTGGAGTATATATGGGTGGAATATATCTTTTAGATCTTAATGAATTTTAGTTTATACTCTCTACAAAGATTTTAATCATATTAAGAGATTGTGATAATTTGATTGAATAATCTTTATCTACTTTTATCATTTTTTTATTATATCAAATTATATATTTTTTATATTTAAAAAAATCAATATAATTATAATTCAATTTTTTTAAATTAAATTAATAAATTTAATTATATACTAATAAATTAATTAATATAAAATATTTTAACTTTTGCCGCTTTCATCTTTTCAGCTTTCTAAATTTTTGTCACTTTCAATTTTTTAGCTTTTCAATCTAAGTGACACCTCCACAAATTTTTTGCCGCTTTCAATTTTTCACATAGTGTGCCTTCCAATCTAACGAGATATTCAGAAATTTTTGTCTCTTTCAATTTTACATATACACTTCCAATTTAATCATTCTCAAATCTGAAACTCAATCTGACCCTGTCGTCTTACGTTGTTTCAAATAAAAAAAACTGAATGCTTGATTTTAATGCTGCAATGAAGCTCTCGTTGCACAAAATCTTCAACCACGCATTTCCTAAAATGAAGTTGGAAAAAACGCTTGATTTTGACGCTGCAGTGAAGCCCTCGTTTCACAAAATCTTCAACCACGCATACTCTAAAATGAAACAGTAAAAACGTGACTACAAAGAATCTCGCAAGGCATCGTTTCTTTGTTTGGTTCCTAAAAGCAGGTGTCTTGTAGCAGTAGAAGGATATGTGTCGCATTTCTTCTTTAATTATAATTTTATCTTCTCTTCTTATATTTGATTTTAACATGATTTAGGACTGCTTCCTCGTGTTGGACCATTTTGTTAAGATAAGAGAAGAATAACAAAAGTAATTCTTTGAATACATGTTTGGTGAGTGAGGTTTTACCCAACCCACCCATGCCCACAATAGAAAGTATAGATAGCTTGTTGTTGTCTCTCAAAACTTCAAGTCCTAATGCTTGAGCTTGTTCTAACGCTAGCTTCCTTATATAGTTTTGAGCTTGTTCTAACGCTAGCTTCCTTATATAGTTTTGTTCTGCTGCTTCACTGTTGTGTCTACAAGGTTAATCTGAATAATGAATAAATAAATATAAAATATTTTGTTTTGTCAAGATTGCACTGTTTAGCTGTGCTGATAATTGAACTCACAATTTGTGTCCCACTAATGATTTTGTTATCTAGTTCAGTATTTTGAAATGTTATCTAAAAGTATTCATCGTGGTTCATTAATATTGATCTTAGTTTTATTTTTTTATAAAATGCAAAAAGCTGTATTATTAATATATCTTAAATAGACCAAGTTAAGATGGACATTTTAAAAGATCCTATGATAATCATGTTAGTAATAATTTCATCTTAAATAATTACATGTTATATATTGACATCAAAATTTGGTTGAATTGCTTAATATACCTTAACACATTTTGTAACCAATTATATGTTATTATGGTGTAGGATTTCGGGAAAGTTACTCATGGTCAACTTGTGGTTCACTATAAACTTCAGGTAACTTCCCTACTTTTGGTGTTGACCTACTTCAACTCTTGCTTTATTGGGTGGTCTGACATAGTCATTATTAGAAATTGATTTAAATATATATATATATATATATTAATTTTGTTCTTAAGTAGTAATTAAAATATTATATTTTATTTATAAATATCTATTTAAAATGTTTATGGTGAATATATGGTTCACTTTCCAAGTGTAGACAACTTTCATACTTATAGTGTTGACCTTGGGCAACTAGTGCTTTATTGGGTCTTTCGAGTTTTGAGAATGGTATAGCCATGCATTGATTAAGTCGCAACCAAATTTCTAATAATTGCCCTAAGTTTGACATGTGAGCAAAATTTTTGTATCAAGTTATCTTCGTGAAATCATTTAAATTAGTTTCTATATTTCACACTTTTGCATGTTTAAATGCTTTATGCCACAATTTTACCCATGGGTTGTTTCGTTCTTGCATATTTATTGATCCTAAATCATGATAATGTCTATAACGTACCATAAAAATTTTAATAAATAAAAAAATAAAATATTAGATATATTTTATATGTTACTAAAGATTTTTAACAACATTTATACTTATTAATAAAAACATTTATAAACATATCACTAAATAATTTTAATAACATTTATTTAATAAAAATATAATATTTGAAAATGTTACTAAATTATTTTAATAATATTTTCTTAATAAAAGTAACACTATAAAAATATTACTAAAACTCTAGTAATTTTTTTTATATAAGGCGACAACACTTTAAAATTATTATAAAAATTCTTAATAATGTTTTTTTTAATAAGTCGCACTATAAAAATGTCACTAATATAAATAATTTATAATATTTTAACAAATATTACTATAGTATTGAATTGTTTAATAGTGAAATGTGTAAATTGTTTATATTTGTAACGTTCAACTCCTGCATTCTATACTTTTTTTAGCAAATGAACAAAATAAGCGATAAAAAGTTTAAGATTTTATTGGACAAACTAGAGCTTTAATTGTGTATCATTATTCTGTTTTGTTTCTTCTTTTGACGGAATGGTGTTATAAGATTTGTACCTATTACACTTAAAGGATTAATTAACATTTAAATTAAAACAAATTTAATTAGTTAAGCAATATCATCTAAAATGAAATACAATATAAGGGGGCCACTGTGGAGGGGAGAAGGGTGGAACGGCGAGGCCTTGTCGCGAGCGGCGTGTTTGGAAGGGGTGGAGGAAGAGGAACGAGACTGAGAGAGTGAAGAAGAGAAACGAGAACAAACGTATCAATAAGATAAATTTTATCAATTCATAGTTGTGTATAATATTTGAAAATTTTATTAAATTAAAAAAAAGTTATTATTTAGTAATGTTTAAGAAAATTATATATATATATATATATATATATATATATATTAGTTTAAATTTATTTTATTGTAACATTTGTTTATAAAATATTATAATATTATATTTATTTTGTTTATAGTGACATTTATGTAAAAACAAATTAGTATAGTAATTAAAATTTATGTAATGTAACATTTTAAATAAATGTATAGGAAATGGTGTAGTGTCTCATTATTGATCTTACAAAGACAATCCCATTTGCTTCATTCTCATTCTTGAGTTAGTTTTTTTATTTTTATTTTTTCCTTCTTTTCATTAAGAAAGAATTACAAAGATGCATTTGAGTATCTCAAATGGCATTCAAAGATGTTTACTTTGTATTTATAATTAAGGAATATTATAAATTCTTGAATCACTTCTGCTGTTTGTTTGAACCGGATTGAAGCATTTCAATACCCGTGTCGTGCATTGAATAGGTTATATATTATAACAGCTTAATAGGTAGGGTTTATTATTGATTTTGTAAAAGAAAAAGAAAAAAAGTTCTATTTTTACCACTAAATCATGATGGTGATGATACGCAAGTCATCTAGCTCACAACTACACACATTAGAATGATGGCTCATCTCTCACATTATTGTGGTTACTTGTGATGAGGTTATTATTATTAGGAGTTCAAAGATTTCTTAACTCTTAACCAAACAACTTAACCAAGTATTTGTTGAAAGCTTTAGCCAAACATAATGAAGTAAAATAAAATGAAATGGATAAAGTAATAAATAAAAGGACATGTCACCTTTAAATACACTTAAAAGGTAAGTACACTTTTTACTTACTACTTGAAAAAATTCTTCTAAGATAAACATTTAAGTTAAAATTATCAAACCCTCAAAATAATTAATTTCACTCAAAACAAACTAATTTCATATATTTCAAATGTGCTTTTTTCTCAAAGGAGGAATATTTGCATTTATGGAATTAAAAGTTGTTTAAGAAGCTTGAGTAAAAGTTAGCAAGATACCAAAACAACTAAATTGGGTTGAACTTAGTCTTATAGAAAAATATTAACAGTAACTAATGTATGGGTTGAACTTTGTCTGGTGCAAAAATGTTAAAGAGTTTTGCAACTTTCTCAGTCCAAGTAATCATGAAGAGAAGGGAGTTATAACTTTCTTAATCAAAGGTCATCATGAGGAAGTTAGATTGATAAGTAACTCTAATTATCAAGTATTTTGAATTTAACTTATGAAACTTAATCACATTATTTTAGTACGTTAAAAGTGTCTAGAACTATTTAGAGTGAGTATTTCAAGCAAATTTTATTTAAGGTATTCAAGAAATATTTTGAAAATATTCTTTTAAAGAATTTTTTTTAGATCCAACCAGTTTTAAAATAATGAAAAATCTTATTTTTAGAGAAGGGGTTTTCAAATTTAATTTTCTGTATTTTAATATTTCTCTTTTTTTTTTTTTTTTTCTCGCATTTTTACTTTTCTTTTTTTTTTTTTTTTTTTTTTTTTTTTTCTTTATATCTTTTCTTTCGGATTC
>Ga0099824_1006071_pt1 | contig 16749 bp, 9 predicted proteins | sample SiratrowhiteBW_FD_76837 | JGI IMG/M metagenome (GOLD analysis project Ga0099824, IMG submission 76837) | Root nodule microbial communities of legume samples collected from California, USA - Siratro white BW | ecosystem: Host-associated > Plants > Roots > Nodule | place: USA: California...
AACCGCAAACCATATGCATAAATCACATCATGATCATGGGTGTGAAATAATATTAATAATAATACTAATAAACATTAAAAATCATACTTAAGAATCAATATCAACATGAAATATAATAAAGAGTAACGTGAGGCTTGGGATACCCCACTGTAAAATATTTTAAAAAGATAGAAGGTAAAATAGTATATCTCCTTTCCCCTTACCTTGTTTTTGAAAAATTATCCTGAAAAGGTGAAAGATTTGGTGAAGGCGATAGTTAAGAAAAAAAACTTGATAGTTTCTTTCTCAGGAGTCTCTTTTCTTTTTGTTCAGCTCCCTCTCTTAATTTTGGTTACATGTTTGGCTTTAAATAGGGAATATTTTCCTTCTTATTCAATGCTTACATTTAATGTAGAGCTTGATATCGTCATATTAAATGACGTAACCCATGATCCATGATCATATGTCTTTTAAGCAACGTGATTTTTATCTGATACATTTAATTCTTTCTGCAGTGAGATGTTATTATATATATATATATATATATATATATATATATATATATATATATATATATAAACAAAGGGATAGGTGCACAACATACATACGTATATAAGTTCCACTGTGCTTTGATATTTTTTATTATTTTAATATATAAAGTGATATAGATAGAAAAAGTAAGTAATGGTACAGGTCTGAAGCAAACCAATCTACGTTGTTTTATTTATAAATTTTATTTTAATTAAGTTTTAATATAGTTCTTTTGTTATATATATTTATATATGTATATATATATATATATATATTTAATATAATTAAAATTGTGAAAAATATGTACAACTTCCTAATAATAATAAATAAGATAGGTAATAAAATAAAATCTAAATTTGAGATTTATCAAAAATTAAAATTAGTTCCATTTTATTATTGTTCTTATAAAATACTTATTTATGACTAAAAAAAATAGTAATTATAAATCTTGCATGATATTTAGAATTTTAGATTAAATATATACATATATATATATATATATTTAAAATTTTCGAGATGTTATAATAATAAGATCAGGCAAAAATTCTTTGAAATGAAATGTTTTTAATAAAAATGAAAGATTTGGATAAACATTTCCAAAGAATGAATCAGAGATTTTATCTGCTCAATGGTCTGAATGATCCTAGTCTAAAAAATATATATGTAGCTTCCTTGCCATCAGATATACAACCTAAGCTCAATCGTATGGCCATGGCCTCCCAAAAAGATTTTAAAATCATGATCATGGGCCAAATTCACCAGATGACTTAAGAAGCAATTGATAAGTTTTGGAAACAACATCAATATTTTTCAGACACCATGAATCAAAAGGGAAAGTTTAGCAAACCCATATGGAGATAAGTGTAAAGATAAATCCTGCATATGTTCCTGAAAAAAAAAATAAGATAATCCTACTCAACATAAGAAAAAACCCTTCAAATTTTTTTAGAAAAGGAATATGAAGGGAAAATCATCATATCAAAAATATTATATTTGTAGACAAAAGGGGCATTTTGCTAAAAGTTGTCCTCTTGTCTGAAAAGTCCCTATTGGTATAAAATTCTTTCCCCGAAGCATAGTCTAGGCCAAGGTCATTAGAAGTAAACTACCCAACAAAGACATATTGGTCGAAATGGATCTTTATTCGACATCTAGAGACCTACAAATCCATTCTAGTAGGGTGAAATTCAAGAGAGAATTTAATCTCCAGAATTAGAAGAAATCAAGAAAAAGATAATAACTCTATGTGCAGACAATCTCATCTTAACCCAACGTGGAAAACTCCCAAATTTTTCTTCCAGCTTCCCTTTAAACTTAATGAAGAGATTAAACCTACAAAGACAACTCATCCCGAGATGACTCCTATAGACCTCCAGGTGTCCAGATAAGAATACCAAGAATTGTTAAAACAATGGTTGAACCAACCCAATCAAATTGGGCATGCCAAGCCTTTTACATAGAAAAAAATCAGAAAAAACTTCTGGAGGAGAAAAGGTTAGTCATTCGTTACAAACCCCTCAATCAATTCCTTAAGGATGATAAATTCCCAATTCCAAGGGCCTCCTCTTTTTCCATTTGACAAAAAATCCAAGATTTTTTCAAAGTTTGATTCAAAGTCAGGATTTTTACAACTAGAAATCCATTCTTCTAATAGACAAAAAAATTGCCTTTTGCATCCCCAATGCACAGTACCGGTGGACTCTATTATCTTTTGGACTGCAAGTAGCCCCCTCTCTTTTCCAAAAGGTGATGACACCGATTTTTGATCCCCTGCTAGAACACGCCATCATCTACATAGATGACATCATACTATTTTCCAAAGATATGGAAACCCACCAAACCCTACTCAACCAATTCCTTGATCTAGCAAATCAGTATTGGGGTAATGTTCTCAGAAAAAAAAAAAAAATCCTTATATCCCAATAAAGATTATTTTTTAGGGATGCAATTTTACAAGGAGTCTATCAGCCTCAACCCATAGCCGAAGAGTTACTTAACTTTCCAGATCAATTATTAATTTTCAAACATATCCACAATATTTTGGGATCCTCAACTATATCCGGGTTTTCATCCCTCAGACAACCAAATACATTAGCCTTGTTTGTAAACTCTCGAAGAAAAACCCTCTTCTTTGGGGACCAAAGCAAACTCCAGTCGTACAAAAACTTAAAAAAATAACTCAATCACCTCTGACTCTAAAAATACTAGGAAATGGGAAAAGAATCCTCTAAACAGATACCCGTTATTGGGAGCAGGTTTGATAGAAGAAGTCGATGGGAAAAACTATTTTGGACACTTTAGTGGACAATTCAAAGAGGATGGGAACATTATCATACCACCTTCAAGGAGGCAACCTATGAAATTTTTTCCAATCCCATGAAGAAAGACTATCTATTCTGGACAGTAGTAGAATGGTTCTCTCCATTATCATGGTGGTGACAAGAATTAATAAAGATCCTTTCTCTTGAAGAAAAAAAGGAAAATTCCAAAACACAAGCTTCAACAGTTGACTTGAATCATCATTGTCCATAGGCCACATTTCAAAAACCCTGTTGGACAATTCTGTTCTAGGAATGAAGCATATTTCTTGAGGGCCTTTGAGAACTATCCTTTATACGATAGTTATAAACACTAACTTACGAATCATCTAAGAGAAATTAATGGTTTCCCTAAAGGTGAATCATCCAGCTCTACCCAATATGTTAATAGAGTAATTCCTAGCCCGTCTTCTCATCTGAACTACTGCAAATCTTCAACTGAATTCTACGTTCCAGAAGATCAATTTCGAAAGGTGGAAAGATTTAGCAGACGATTATAATGAACGGCTAATGGAAGAAATGATTCACAAAAAGATGTTTCCTTATCATGATCATTTGCATGGAAGTGTGACCAAGTTTCGGGCTTATCAATTCAACTGTTAAGTTTCTACCTGATCAGATTAGTTGAAGAGTCTGAAGTGGAGTGAATGAAGTGAATCTATTCTACTCCAAATGATAAGATTTCAGCTATAAAATAAAGGTGATCTATCATACTCATGACGATAAGATTCTGTAATTCTAACCGTAAGGTATGATGTATCAATTTGATGTCTAAATAAAGATGATTTATCATCGTACTCATGGAGATAAGATTCTGTGTGACCTCGACCAGTCCCAACCGTCTAAAGTTGTAATAAAATTGTGATACGTGTCACAAAAGTAGGCCCTGAGATGAATTACGCTAGAACATCGTCTATAAAAGAAAATAATTTGTAACGAGAAAACAAGCTGAAATCAATAAGATTTATATAACAATGTCTTCTTTCTAAAACCTCTCTCTTAGAAAGCTTTTTCTAGATTATTATATTATAACCTTAAACTGTTTAATAAGAAAATCAAATCAGTCTCATTGTATGTTTGGTTTATCTCATTTTATTAGACTTAGACAATCTAATGTGGACACTATTACCGGACTTTCAGGGATAAAGTGTACTTGTTGCATCTCCTAAGCTGCGAAATATTTGTTGGCTAAAATTTGTTAGCGTATTTCTTTTTGAAATTCTTTCATGACCCCGACTTTGTGGAATACTTTTAGGAAGCAGCTGCATTTGACCCATGTGTACAAACATTTATCTAATGCTAGTTTTGCAAAGGCCACACACTTAAAGGGGTTATGCAACTCTTACGCAGGTAGCACATGTAATATGTCATCTTACTGTATATGTTGTTGTCATGTGAAGAATACATGTTTACAATGCTAATGTTGTTACATGCATGGATCTACAAACACTCTTCATTGCTTTGAGTTAGATTTGTTTTTAATCTTTCAAATTTAAAATTATTTTTTCTAACTCAATAATTCTAAAAACAAACTTGATTAGTACCTCTATCAAATGTCTTGTAGGGAAAACATTGCTGAAAGTAAACTTTTGAAAGAAAAAATAAACATATAACTAAATTAGTTATGGGAATACAAATTAGTAATAAAATAATAGATATTTGATAAACTAATCAAGCAACTAGAAGCATATTTATAAGAGAAAAGTTTATAACAAAAACCTCTTTCTGCAATAAAAAGAATCCAGCCGTCCGCTTAAAATTATAAAATAAAAGACGAAGCAGAACAACAGTTTCTTTATCACCGCAGTTGTTTAGTCTTTGTATGGAAAAGTTAGTCCTAATGATTCAAAGAAGAGGACTGAAAAGAAATGGCTAGTCTCTCAGGTTCGCATGGTGCAGGAGGTGCTTAGTGACTCTCGTAAAGCTTCAGCCGCAAAGCTAATATCTACAAGCGTAGGTTCTTGGTTTCTTGAAATATTTCTGGGCCAAAAATTGATAAGTTTATGGTATAATTGGCTTTTTTCATATATAAATGAAGTATGTGAAGAAATTTAGCAGATTACGAGGAACTTCATTTGGGGCTCTTCTACAAACCATTTGGTGAAATGAATGAAACACTTTGATCAGAGGTAAATGAGGGCGATTTTTGACAAGCAGTAAATGAATATCTCAGAGGGGACTCTATTTTGGTATCAATATTCAGAATGGGGTACTGTAAGCAGCAGCGATTCTTGGTCCTGGTTTTAGATAAGGTGTGGGAGAAGGGAAAGTGGTTGTTTGATAGATGGTTTGATAGAGCGATTCTTGCTCGTCTCTGTTACTTGTGGATTGCATTCCCTGGTGCACCTTATCAGCAGCTACTTGGGAGCAACGTTTCTTTGCTTGAACGAGCGAACGCGCGAATTGAAGCTCAAGAGTTGCGCCTCTCTTTCTTTTGCCTCTCATAAATTTCTTGAGTAACTTATCACTCATTTTGAAATGAGTCTTTCAGAATTTGTTTTACATTTAGAAATAAATAGAACGCGACCAAAAATAGATATTAACGGAGTGCAGAAAGTTAATGCATTCTTTGTATCGGAAATAGATAATGCTGCTCGGTACTTTCTACACAGGCCTTATTCCTTTGAATTCTAAATGTGCGAAGGAAGATATTGCTTTTATTCTATTTTTCAAAATATAATCAAATGTATGTACATAATCATGTCAACCTCTAGGCTCCTATTTGCTAATAAATTAAGAAGCCAAAAATTGCACATTGAACAGAAGCTACAGGAATATACAACCCGAAAACGACGCGAGAGATGAACAAAAGGATCCTCACCGGTGACTGAAGTTGTGGACAAGAAGAATAGAAATGTCAGATGTGCGATTGATGTTGCATAGAAAATTTTAGATGCGAGATGAAGGCAAGGCTCTTTTTCACCGATGACTTGGTTGCCACAGAAAATACACAACAGCAATCAACACCAACCATGCAGTATATCGAGTCCAAATTTCACTTTCCATTCCAATCGCCCCTCTGCACAAGATGTCTAGTTTTCAACCGAAGTTCTTCTTAATAGAGATCCTCTCTCACGCTCTTGTATACTGAGTACTTTTAAGAACTGAGCGTCATGCTCAGCTGACAAGTAAGAAATCCTTTAGATGACAACATTTTTCTATTCATTAAAATCTTCATAGGGTGAGGATCCACTTGATGAATCACTGTCAAATGGAGTTGTCTCTCGTGGTGATGATGGTAGTGATTCTCTTTGTTGTGAAGATGAGCCTGAAAGAGAGTAAAACCTCATTTCTCAATTAATCAAAATGACACTTAGTCGATAAGCAGATAAAAAACAGCAGGAAGTCAAATACCCAACACAACTTTGAATAGCTAATTTTCAAACCTAGACTCATACGAAGACCTGATAGATAATTTAAGTTTGTTGTAAATGTTAGGCTCCAAAGGCCAGAATAATCTTGAAAATAGGGTATTCAATCAACTAAAGTATTCCTTCTATCTATCTCATATTTTAGTTTTGTCAAAACATATTTTTAATTTTAGAAAACCAAAAAATCATTCATTATTTTTGTCAACTATTACCCTTACTTTTCAGTAGCTCCGCTAAATACTTGTGGATTCATAACTACATTCTAACTCTTATTAAGGATATTTTTGTTGAAGAGAAACATCAAGTAGAGGGGGAGGAAAGTAGTTTAGGATACATACAAGTGTAATTCATATTAGTTTTTTATTCTGATTATTCATATGAAAATTTATCCCTATAGCGACTACCATGACTTATCAATGATATCCAACAGTAATAGAGAAACGAATGAAGTTAGAAGAACCCATTATAATTTTACTTAAATGAAGCAAACAACCTAAAGGACGAATTGATCCAGAGAGGAGGAAAAAGAATAAAAAAGAGGAGTCTAAACTTGCACATTAGGATCACAGCAGAGATGCATCACAGGTTTAGCAAGCTTCCGAACCAAGTATAGAAAAGAGCATTGAATTATCCAAAGAAAATTACAGCAATCACCTAACACATACCACCTTAAAAGACCAAAGCATAGTTCATAAAACTTAAATTCTACTAGTCTTTGTTATTTTAATTCTAATAATCCATGCAATAGAGGTTGCCGTCGTGGGTTATTGAGATGAAACTTCAATTTTGAATGGAGAACATCACCAAAAGTTCCCATGCTATGCACCTAAGTTCTCTTTAAAGGAGAACTAAGACCTTGAATATTTTAGCATACTTCTTTATAAGTCCTATTCAGAACTCATTCAATTTTCTAATCATCACAGTACATCCTAAACAAACCGCATTTCGAAAAATTAAAATTCCCTAGACAGCAAACTGTACTCGATAACTAACAAAATTATGACAGATGGATTTTAGGCCTCAGGTTTATTTCTTCCAAGGTGTTATCTGCAGGACAAATTCAGCAACAGTAGCTCATTTATTTTACCCTGTAGTCAGCTAATTTAAATGGTTCATACGTGAAGGGATTTTGATGACACATGGTATTTTCGTCAAAGTGGAGCAATTTCTTCTTGCTTATGCAAAAGGTTGAGAAACAGCCATCTGTCGGGGTTATGGGCATAGGCCTTGTATTGTTTGGTGCTTGACTTCAAATAACCAAAAATCAATTAGAAAATGGTTTTGACCAGAGTACAAAATTATGTGCTTGGCTATTCTTGTATGGTTTGGTGATGGGTTTAGTATGGGTAACCCGAGACCCATTTTTATTGGGTTATGGACAACTTGTATTATGTTTTTCTTTTTATATCTTGAATTAGTTTGGACAAACTTATTCGGACTCTACTTAGTGCCTTACTTGAAACCTTGAATTAATTTTTGTAAAGATTGTATTATTTTTTAACTAGGTTAATACTTCAAAATTACAATTTTTAACAAAAAAGAAAAGTTTTTCAAAATCTACCCAATCCGCTTAAGAGTGGATTGGGGTTAACATTAAAAATGCAGAAACCAAACCCAACTCAATACTTTTAGTGAGTTGTGTAATGGGTTTGCCCAAATCCTACCTAACCCAATCCGTGATCACCCCTAATTTTAATTTGCTTTCTTTTTCTTTTCTCTTTGTAGGGGGATTTCTTATCCTTTTAATGATAACTTTTGTCCATACACATACTTTCTCTCGTTTCTTTTAAATTATATATTCTTCTAAATGAAATCTAAAAAATAAAAAGCTTTCCACGAAACAAATCAATACTAAGCACACACAAACAATAACATTAACAGCATGAAAGTGACAAACAAACCTTTCTGTCCTCTCGAACGGAACTTCTTAGTGTGCCTCCTAATAAGTTCTTTGGCTCTTGTGATTGTGAGCTGCCGAGCAAAAGGAGAGAAATCCATATCACTCTCGCTCCAATCACCTTGAAAATCATTCTCTGCTTCTCCCCTCATAGTTCGTAGCACAAACGCCTTTGCCTTGCGGCGTTGAGTATTGAACAGTCCTCTAATGGATGTTACAAATCCATCACCTGCACCATCACTTGGACGCTTAGGCCAAGATGGTGGATATTGATCAGATTTTCCTGTTTGGCCTTCATTGTCACTAAAGTTAAGATCAATTTCAGGAACACCAGCACCAGTGGGCTGACTCTGGCCTTTGTCTTTAAATTTCCTACCCTACATAATCATATAAAAGAAACACATTGAAGAGATTTAGTAGAACAGCTAAAGTTGCCACCAAATAGGCCTTTGTTATTAATAAAGTGTGTTTTAATTGTTAAAAGAACATTTTAAAGGAAATCAGAAAAATAACAATTTCACTCGAGTTCCTATTCTGTACTGTGACCACATAAATTTGAAGTGGTAGGTAAAAACAGCAGATGGGTGTAAAAAGGAAAACAACAGGTTTGTGTATCAGTATTAACAAAATGAAAGAAGAAAGGAAACTGTAAGTCATTCGTTACCTGCATTCCAGTTACAGACTTTAGGACTCCCCAGATTATGTGCTTCTTAACTCGTGAGAATAGTCTTCGCCAAGTTCCAGTGAACTCAGTTCGATGAAATTGATCCATCAGTAATTTCAGATCATTTACAACAAATCGCTGCCCTTCATATGTAACCAATAACTCAACCTGTAAGAAACAATCCATGACATTTAGCTTCAATTTGAATTTCTGCACCAGAAGTGATGATAGACAACAATTTAACCAAAAGGGACAAAATGATCAACCTGGCTAATTTTGATGTTGTGAAACTCCATCATCTTTCGTGGCCTAGATCTCTTCTCTTCATGAGACTTGGCCACCTTTTTTTCTTCATGAGATGAACGACCACCTTTCACACCTTTTGAATCTTTTGATTTATTCTTAGCTGCGTCATCTTGTTGCTCGGTAGGACCATATTGACCATTTTTCGAAGAAGAGAAGCTTTGTAACACAAGCTCATTAGCTACAGATTCTGCCACAGTCTCTTCCCAAGTTCTGTCAAAAGATGATGTCCTTCTCAACTCGGGGGTTGTACCAGTACCAGTACCAGAGCTTGCTTTAACATTTTGTGTTTTTGATGCCTACAAGCAGGTTTCATAAATTCCTTGAGAAAAATCTAGCATCTGCTGAGTCACATCATCTAGCAGGTTTCATAAATTCTTTGAGGAAAAAGTCTGGCATATCTAGCAGGTTTCATAAATAAATTGGGAAAACATAGGAAAAGGATAAACTATTTTCTTAGCTCTGAATCAATGGAGAACAACGTTAGCATCTGCTGATACTATTAATAATTTGACCTGAGAACCATGTCTTAGACAATTAATCAAATACTCACTTTAACTAGCAGGCTTCATAAATAAATTGGGAAAACATAGGAAAAGAATAAACTACTTTCTTAGCTCTACATCAATGGAGAACAAGTTAGCATCTGCTGATATTATTAATAATTTGACCTGAGAACCGTGTCTTAGACAATTAATCAAATACTCACTTGAACTAAGTCACCATGGACTGAAGGTTGACTACTTGTGGGAAATAGCATTGCAGATATGCCAGACTTGGATGAGGCCTCAACCTCTTTTGTTGAATGACTGCTCGAAGCAGAAGCTTCAAGAAGTGATGAACCTTTCTTTACACGCCTTGCACCAGCAGTGGTTGAAACCTTCCAAACCTCCTGTAAAAATAACTACTATTTTAACTTTACAGTTTTTTCTGCTAACTTAGCCTTGGTTTTTGAAGATATATTATGTGAAACTAGTATCCGAAACTAACCTGTCGACGTTGTGAATCTTGTTCTTCTTCTGGGAAGAAATATTCCCACATCATTCTGTACATTGTCTCTGTTAAATGAATCTTAAGGGGATAAATCTCCACCTAAATTGAAAAGTAAGTTCATATAAGAAACAAGCTGAACCAATTCAGACATTCCAAACAAACCTTTCAACAATAATAGCAAGTTTAGTTTCAGATTCTTAAAAACACAATGCAGATTTAAAATTTTTTAGGTCCTTGATATGTACATTAATGTCACTGCAACTGCTGTTCAATATGAAGTTCACATTGCAATAGTTTATTCAAAGAAAGGTGCATCACAGGCATGTTTACGGAAAGACCTCCGCTGATATGGGATAACCAGGCCACTTATGTGCCATATAAAAAATTCCTCCTCGTACTAATGCCCCACAATTGCAAAAACATTCTGATACTGACTTGGCAGTAATATATTATCTTCAGATATGCTTGAATATAAGTATGACAAATGGTTTCAATTTTAACCAATAAGACCACCAGAGAAATAGCAAGAAGAAAAAAACACATTTGAATAAGAATGGATTCCATTTCGCTGCTTGATTTTCCAAGTTTACGGATCCAAAAAACATATAGGAAATTATCACCTCAAAAAGTTCAAGGGGAGAATTTCCATCCTTCGGAGCTCCCTGTCTTGCATCCACACGCAGCATCACTTTTCTGAAAAAGAATTTCAGGAAGGAGATGGTCATGCAATATAGTACTTGCAACAAATACAGCAAGATTTAATATGCAGTTCCAAGCCTTTAAAAATGGGTATAAAAATATGTTAGTAGTATAAACATATCAGAGAGCCATCACCCGAATGAAATACTTCAGGGTCAAACATATAGCATAAAGGGGCAAAATTTGCCCACTTTAAGAGTATGAATTGAATCCAAAACGTAAGTTGCTGTATAAGCTCTATGTGAATGGTAGGAAATCCCAAGCCAAAAGACACTAAATAAGACAAAATAACTATCACATGTTTTCATATTCAAAGGACTAGATAGTTACAACTTTGGAAGTCTTCCTGAATTGGTATAGCTTATCGTATTATATAACACTATACTGCACCTAACATTTTGAAAACTGCAATAGAGTAACTGCACACAAACAAATTGTCCAAAAGTACAGGACATTTTTCCCTACTTTAGACAGATCCACCGTATATAACTCATCTAACAGTAAATCTAACTACGAAATGGCTCATGCTAAGACAACAGAGGGCTATTGAAACATGACCTATCTCAACGATTCAGACGAAGCATAGCTATTAAAACCGGACATTGCACTAGAATTTGTCAGATCACTGGTTCAGACTTCCAGAAAAATGGTGGAGCAAAAAATCCATAAGAACCAGCCCAAATTGGGTAAGAACTGATGTGAAAAACCAGTTTGAACCACTTTGATTTTTATTTTATTTTAGAACAATGAGATAAATGTCTAGACTGTTATTACCTAAGTATTTATTATGAACCTTTTTTATATTGAACTTATAATATGAACCTCAAGTAAATTTAAAAATCTACCTAACTTAACTTATTACAATAGTTTATTACTTAACATATTATATAATATTAAAAATATCTTTTTATTGTTGCTCCGGTCTAAAACCCATTGATAAAAGTTAGAACAGCATGATAACAAATATCACAATATTAACATAAGCACCAAGGAATTAAGAGAAACTCCAATAAAAATTACATACTTTCCCCATTCAGATGGAGGATTCCATGCTGACAAAAGCATATCAGACTTGACATTAGGCAGGCAATTTCTGACAACAAAATATTTTGTTGTAAACCGAGCAATGCCAACATCCTTGTAATCCCGGTCAAAGTCATATATCTAATTATATGGCAACATGAAACAGAATCAGTTTAATCAACCAAATTGTGACCAAAAGAAATGAATAAAGATAGATACAAAACAAATTGCTAGCGAGGAACCACCATTATCAGGCAAAGGAGCAAGGAAAGGAAACAACAACCAAACTATAAAAGACTAATGTGATTTTTCTTTTGTCCCCCATAGCAGCTAGGGATAAAATCAATGGCTTACTAAGGTATAAGGTAGACATTAATCATGTAAGAATGCCTTCTATATCATCTAGTCTAGGGAAAATTTTGTAGCCAGTGTTTGGAATATCGTTTCACTAGAAACAATCATCTTTTATAAAAGCTATCTCAGGAAGCTGACATAAAAAGCAATTATTTCTCTAAAATTACCTAAACCAAACACACGTTAAAGCAAGAAACTTTAGACTTAGAATGTATTTAATTAATATAAATATTAACTTACTAAGAAAAACATGATACATAGAAAAACTGATACTGAGAAAGCATTCGGTACTTTGTGAGAAGCAAATTTAACGTGGCTTCATTAAATTTTGGAAGGAAACATAGAGAGAAGAGAACAGGTTCAGAAAATAATTCTTACCATGTCATTAATCTCAGCTTCAGCAAAGGATTTACCATCAACAAGCATGCTCCAAACAACTTTATTAATTTGCAAAGATATGCGCATAGCATAGGAAGGACTTTTGTTCTTCTCCTTCTCTGTTAGTCGTAGTTGGGCAGCTTTCTGAAAAGCCATCCTTAATGAAGCGGATGCTGCCTTTCTAGATTTTTGAGCAATTACAAGTTCTCTCTTCAGTCCCTGGACCTGCCAGTGTCGGCTATTGTTGATTAGCTACATACATTTGTGATTTGTCGTATACTGAAATATGCATATAAAATAATCATCTACACATGTAAAAACCATATCACAAACATAATAGTAGAATGAATTTACCTGTGAAAGCTTAGCAGTCCTCAAATGCCAACAAAAAACAAAATCTTATTCTTTATATTATAGGTTTTACTCGTGAAATGTGTAATCATGTAGCTGAAAGTTGGAATACAACTGTGACTAACTCACAGTTAGTTGCAGATAGTTAGGTTTCAGTTTCTCTAACAGTGCAGTTACAAATAGCTGAACTCATCCTCCATTATATATGTGAATTCCTTTTTCAGAATGTAATACAATTTCTCTGTTTTTCTCTCAACACCAATATATCCACTACCTAAAAACGGGGACTAGAAGCAAAGTCTCCAATTAGTAGAACCGTCAATTTTGATGGGATTCTGTCCACACCAACAAACATTATTAAGAATACAAAGACTACAGTCCTCAAAACTGAACTGGATCTGCAAATTCAATACTACAAGCAGCAAATTTGATGGCTTCCCAATCTAGTTAGACATGATAGCCGTGGTTTAAAAGAACAGGTCAATGAATAAACAAACTGGCCATGGCCAGCTAATACCAGCCAGTTCTTCCTGAATCCATTGAACAAACAAACCAGGGAACCAAGTATTGAATAACTAGTGGTAGAAATAACACTTCGCTGGTAATTCTTGGAATCAAACAACACTGGACTTAACTAACTAGCTTCTGAGCCATTAAAGCCCAATTTCATCCTTATGTCAGATATTATAAACATAGATTTTGAGTAAATGCCCATTCAGTCTAGTCATCAATTTATTATATATATATCAATATCAAATTGGCTCTTCCAAGTCATCAGATGGGTTTTGTCATCGTATTGATCCTGAAAGCAATATTTCTATTTAAGGACCAATTTGATGTTGCCCATAAATGGAAGACTACTGTGATGTTGTTGAGTATAGCTTCAGCGGACAAAATGAGCGTTTACTATTTTTTTACATACATAATTAACAAATGAACAATAAATATTAACAAGAAACAACAAATACATTACCAGTCTAAAAAATTAAACACCAAGAATTTAATCAAATGTAGCATGTCCCAGTAGTAACAAATTAAAAATTTAGTATTCAAAAGTGTATCACAACAACAAATGAAAGAATAAACTTTTCAGTTCTTACCTTCATTTACGAGGGATAAGATCTTTAGCAGAGATTATATAGTGGCAATTTTAGGAACTCAAAGGCTTGGAATATGGAATATTTTTTCTAGTCCTCTTGAAGTTGCCACTGCCTTTTAAGCTGAGCTTATGAATGATTTTTGCTTTGGAGGTAGCTAATAAGAAAGGTTGGAATTTGGTTTGGATTGAAACAGATTCTTTACTTACCATACATTCTTTCAATGACAATATGATGGTTCATTTGAAAAAGATTAAACTGTATGAGAAAAAAAGATTTTCATTGAATTGATTCAATGAAACAGTACACGGGCCTCCATATATAGAGAACACCAACCTAAAGTAATGCTTACAAAGAGATCACTAGAATCTTCCAACAATACACTTGTAATAATTACAATATCCTATTGTAGCTTACCAAAATATTTTCTCCTAAATTAACACTCCCCCTCAAGTTGGTGAATGAATATAACCTATAAATGTCTCTCCCTTAGATCAGGTATGAACTGACTAACTAACTACACTTACAACATAAGCTATGTCAAGTCAGATACAAGTCTCGAATATTGGCCCTTATTCACAATAGAGCTACTTTCAACACTCCAAATTCTACGGTCTTGTTCTATAGGAACTCTAGTGGTCTTGCAATCAATCTTACCTATTTCAATAAGAAGATCAAGAACATACTTTCTTCAGGAGATAGAAATGCCTTTCTTCGCTTAAGCTACTTATTCCCAAGGAAATACTTTAATTTTACTAGATCCTTCATCTTAAACCAAGCAACAAGCTTTTCTTTCAAGATTTGTTTTTCATGTTCATAATCTCATGCAACGATCATGTCATCCACATAGACCAAGAGTACAATAAGTTTATACCTTCTAAGAATGCTTGATGAACACGGTGTGATCACCTTGACTCTATCAATACTCCATGGAGAACATAATATGAGAGAGTCTACCAAACCAAGAATGGGGCAACTACTTGAGTCCATAAGAGGCTTTCTTCAACTAGCACACTTCACTCCTTTCTTTAAAACATGCAAGGATCTCCATGTAGACTTCTTCCCCTAGATATCCATGCAAGAAAGCACTTTTCACGTCAAATTGTTGCAATTCCAAAACAAAATAAGTTCCCAATGAGAGAATGATTTTGACAATATTCCTCTTTGCCACTAGAGAGAATATCTCCTCATAATCAACACCATAAGTCCTAGCGTACCCTTTAGCAACTAACCTCTCTTTATATAACAATCCAATGTGCCATTAGATTTATACTTTACATTATAAACCCATATGTATCGTATTGCCTTCTTATCTTGTGGTCTATCAACAATTTCCCATGTCGAGTTCTTTTCTAAGGCACTCATTCATGGCTTGAACCCAATTATCATCCTCAATTGCTTCTTAAACTGATGTAGGGACTCTAACTACATCAATGGCAGAGAGGAAACTTTGGTGCTGCATAGAAAGATGTTTAGTGGACACAAAATGGGAAATAGGATATTTGGTACAAAACTGATTTCCTTTTCTCAAAGTGGGCATCATCAAAGTCAGATTCACAATTATTATTCAAGGAATTTTCCAAAGAATCTAGGATGTTAGAAGAATGAAGATTACCCCTGGCTCTGATTATTAGAGTTATTAGCGTTGTACTTGGATTAGGTTATTGTTTGTCTCCTTTGATATTGTATTATGGACGACTACTTTATGTAGTTGACCCTAACTCGAGATCAAAGTTGCCCTCATTAGGAGTAGTTTTAGAGGCATCCATATAGATGTGCCAAGAGCATTTTAGTCAAAACCAAGAACTTACTCAAGATCGGAAAGAGAAATATGAATTGTAAATCAGGAGATCGTAACACAGATCGTGAGATCCTACAAACTTTATAAAATTTTATATATGTAAACCAAATCATTATATCTAACTCAAAATTCATAATTAAACTTCATAATACATATATATATGTATATATAAAACACTACATAATTAGGGTAAACATCACATCCTAGTTACATAGGATAGGAGTAGTAACTTGTTCCTAACAGTAACAGAGAGAGACTTGTCTATGGAAAAAAGAGTTAGTTTTCACACAATTTCTTCACGTAGGCACTGAAACAAAAGCTGGATACAGAGGGAAGAGGACTTAATGGACTTAAGTAATTGGGCTTTCGGGGTTACAAATCTCAACCTAATAAAAATCCTAGAATATAGAGTACGAAGACAATCATTGAGGCGTGAGACTACAGAGGCACCCCAAGCGTCACCATTTGAGCAATTGTGTCGCAGCGAGAGGGACTATGTTGCATCGGGGGACTCGTCGTTCTCACACTATTTGTAATTTATGTCATTGATCCTACGCGATCCACCGAAATCGCAACTTTTTAGGTCATCGGAGATTGGAGATGAGGAAGAATATTGTAGACTCGCACGATCTTACAAGCTAGATCGCGATTTTGACAACCATGGCCAAGAGAAGTATCAAGATTACCAAGAGTATTATTAGTGTTAGATGGTTTTTGTACGAAGGGGACAAAGGAAGACTCGACTTCTATAGAACTCTCCCCCTGAAGTTGAGGATGCATGTAAAAAGATTCAGTTTCATCAAAAGTGACATCCATATAGGAAAAAAAGTTTCAACTCAAAGGATGGTAACAATGATATCCCTTTTTATCAGTGTTATCGATATCGGATAACGGAAAATATCGGAGAACCCAAAATCCTTTATAACTTTATAACGGAAACCATAACGGGTTATGGCAGAAGCATTGCGGTAAAAAAAAATACATATATAC
>Ga0099824_1006074_pt1 | contig 16744 bp, 9 predicted proteins | sample SiratrowhiteBW_FD_76837 | JGI IMG/M metagenome (GOLD analysis project Ga0099824, IMG submission 76837) | Root nodule microbial communities of legume samples collected from California, USA - Siratro white BW | ecosystem: Host-associated > Plants > Roots > Nodule | place: USA: California...
AAAAAAATAAAAAATGTAATAAAAAAATTTTATAGATAAAAAAATAAAATATATTTTTTATATTTTGATTTTTTTTTGGTGGTTTTTTTTTTTTTTTTTTTCATAAAAGATTTGATACTTTTTAAGCACGTATATACAATTTTTGGAAGTATTTCTCTAACATACATTTCTGGATGAGTTATTTTGCACTCCCTTTTTGCCTTTAAACCCATGATAGATTTATAATGGACCCTAAAAGATGATTCTTGTCCTCCTATGACTGCATAAGAGATGATTTGTAATGGGTACTTTCTTTTGATCATAATAGCAGCCTTTAGACTTTTTTAGGTCTTGATGTACTTGTGTTATAATGAAAAACTGATGTTAAACCTATTTTTCAGTTGCAAGAGTTGAAGCAGCGTGCATTGGGTAACACAGATGAAACTTTTCTTAATCCTGGAATATCTGAGAAGCAGCCATTACATGTAGTTATGGTAAAAATTATTGCAAAAGACTTTCTATGTGCTTTTATTGGTTATCATTTTTAAATCATGTCGGACATTATTGTTTAATTTTTCTATTGTAACCCAGATTCTTTTTCGTTTATTTATTCTTGGAATCTCATTAAGCTGTCTCCTTTAGGTTGATCCTAAAGTATCGAATAAATCACGTTTTGCACAAGAGCTTCTCTCGACTATTTTGTTTACCATAGCTGTGGGGTTGGTCTGGTACGAGTCTTCAGTATTTCTTTCTTCCCTTCTTTTTTTCTCATATATAATCCACTATTTCATTTTGTATATTGTATGGCTACTACACATCCTTTCAGGTTTATGGGAGCTGCTGCACTTCAAAAATACATAGGAAGCTTGGGTGGGATTGGACCTTCAGGAGTTGGATCAAGTTCTTCCTATGCCCCAAAGGAGTTAAATAAGGAAGTGATGCCAGAAAAGGTTAACTTGTTAATATGTTCTTACTTTTGTACTCAGATTTCTAGAAAAGTTTGGAAAATAGATTATTCTATATTTCTTGAGTGTTATATGATTTAATAACTTACTCTTGAATAAGCTAGAAATCTTGATTGCTAATGAGTATTTGGATGAGAAGATTCTAGGTGCAATAGGTTAATTAACAATGATATGATTTTTTGTATTGAGCATTACTATTCTGAATAAGCAGCTATGGGTAGGCACATCTTGTGATTATCGATTTATTCCCTTCATGAAATGAATTTTTGCTTATCGAAAGAAAAGAATGAAAAAAAAAAAATGATATATGTTATACCTTCTTAAATCTTTATCTAAATAAAATAATCCTACTTAATTATGTCTTTACTTGCTATTTTGTGGACGAGTCAACAACATAGTGGGAAATTTTTTGCAATCTCCATTCTGAATGATATTATCTCATTGTTCTATTAGCCTGCTGTGTAGAATATACACAAAACCCAACACCATACAAATTCTCATTTATTAATCATTCTCCATCACGCCTTCTCTTTACTTGCAGAATGTAAAAACCTTTAAGGATGTGAAAGGTTGTGATGATGCAAAACAAGAACTTGAGGAAGTTGTGGAGTACCTTAAAAATCCATCGAAGTTTACACGCCTTGGAGGAAAGTTGCCAAAGGTCTGAAGAGGTTAATTTATCATTTTGTTTTCCTTTTTTTTCCTGCTAGCTTTGTTCATGTTATCTTTGGATCATAATGAATGATAGTTACAAGTGCATTTTCGCTTGTTTTATAATAATATATGATAATTTTTTTGTGTGTATTCCTTATATTTTGATTATAAAGTGTGGCTAAAGTGTTCCACTTTTCAGGGGATTCTCTTGACAGGAGCACCTGGAACTGGAAAAACTCTGCTAGCGAAGGTCAGTTAATTTCTGTCCTGTCTTTTACAGTTTTTATGAAGTTATTGTCTTATACAATTAAAATCTGTTGGTCTACTTCCATGTTCTTTTGGGATAGTTGTCATTCTCAATATGCCACACTAAACTGTATAAGTTTCCCATTAGGAAGTTTAGGGATAGACATAAATGGACTTTGGATCTTGTTTCTCGCATTGATATTTTCTTACACTTCACATAATTCTTCTAATCTGTTATTGTAACTAAAATCCTACTTTATTGAAATCAATCTTCTGAGTTAATCTATTGAAATTTATCATTGTTATGATCTAATAGTGTTTGCTTTATCTGGGACCTTGAAGGCTATTGCTGGAGAAGCTGGTGTTCCTTTTTTCTATCGGGCAGGCTCTGAATTTGAGGAGATGTAAGTCTCTTTTGATTTCTATATTTTCAATGCATTAAGTGTGAGCATTGGCACTTATTATTTATAGTGATGAATAAGATAGGCACTTATTATTTATAGTGATGAGATAAGATAGGCACTTATTATTTATAGTGATGAGATAAGATACAAGAAATTGTACGCTATTATGCTGCAAAGTGATGTGGGTGCATTACAAGTTATTTTGAAAATAGCCACACGACACAAAAATGCCTTTTGCATTGCAACCTTGATAGTGAGAATACAATTGTCAAATGTAATGCAAAATATATTTATGCATTTCTGTTTTTGATTACGAAATGTATTTTATTTGACGTTGTTATTCTAATGTGTGCATACAATTATGAACAATATGGCTCAATCAGTGTCAACCTTTTTTTAATGACAAGTGTTGTACTGTTGTCTTTTTTATATCACTTGACTTAGGGTCATCTTAAAATCAAGTAAAGGATATTAGAAGAAACTTGACCCTAAGAGTGATATTCTGGTAAAACCAAAGTTATCTTGTATACGATATTAGAACCGAACATGGCCCTAAACATAAGATTTTTAATCTAAAATCAAAGGGGATTCTTTCACATTGAAGGAACATATATATGTCTCTAAAATAAAAATAAACAATTTATTTTTGTTTTAAAATTTGTAACTATATATGTTTATATAAAAGTTGTTCCAAGGCATGTTAGTTTAAAGAAATTGCTACACTTCCACTTTCTACCATGAAGGATTAATTTTTTTATGTGGGTCCATGCTTTTTCATTTTTTTCTTCATGTGTGTTCTAAACAATTGAAAGAATAGTTTTGGCTTGTTTTCATTCCCTACCTAATCTTTTCTTTCATACCAAACATACTATATGGGATGTTTCTTTCAATATAACTTCTCTTTCATGCTCAGGTTTGTTGGAGTTGGTGCTCGGCGTGTAAGATCCTTATTTCAAGCTGCGAAAAAGAAGGTCTATTGTTATTTGCAAATGGTTTCCCTTAATTGTCTGCTATCGTGGTTTTGCACCATACCAGATAGGTCCTTTTTTTATGTTGTATTATGAAATATTTATTTCTTTTTTATCTTTTTTATAGGCACCTTGTATCATTTTCATCGATGAAATTGATGCTGTTGGATCAACAAGAAAACAATGGGAGGGCCACACAAAGAAGACGTTACATCAATTACTTGTTGAAATGGATGGGTTTGAGCAGAATGAGGTATCTTTGAACAGTTTGGAGTGCAAAATGTTCCTCTGGTTTTAGAAATTGATTCTGTCAGAATTGTGTAACTTACACAGAATAGGTTAACTTGTTATAATTGGTTGACGTATGCATTGTTTCCTATTTGATCTATATGGTAGGATTAGTCATCACTTTTTTTGTAAGGAACTCCTATAAATGATTGAATGAACAAAGAGACAATAACACTCTTAAGCATTTTTTCCATACTTCTATCTCAGAAGTGGCCAACCTAGGTGCGTGCAGTCCATGGGGTGCCTCCTGGTTGCTAGAACAACATTGTGCTGCCTCAATTGCTCTTTTCTGCCTCTCTTTTCCTTGCTGTAATCTGCTTTTCCTCCTTTCCCACTGATTGGAGTTTGGCCCCCATTTGAACACCTTGAATGTTCTTCTTTTACCCCTGTGCTCTTTGTTTCTGATCTGCAATGGCATCTAGACCTGTCCACTCATTTTGTAGGTCACCCACAATTTCTTTAGAGAGGCTTAATGGCAAAAATTATTTGTCTTGTTTTGCATCGGTTGAATTGTGGTTTCTTGTCCAAGGTCTTCATGATCAATTGGAAGAAGATGGTATTACAAAACAATTAGACAAAGTTTAATAGTGGAAAAGGATTTTCAACTTCGTGCCTTGTTGTTGCAGTTGGAGGAATCCAATATATTGGGAACTCTTAAGGCGTTCGAATTGTGATACTCTTTTGGAAGAAGGCAGAGTAATTTTTGCAAATGATGTTTAATGCTTTTATGACTACTCATAAGACATCTCTTAAACAGCTCGCTCATGACTTGACTTCTTCTATTATTGAAGCCCAATCCACTGTTGAAGAATTGAAGATGTTTTTAGAAGTTGATAATTTGGAAGAGATTAAGAAAAAGTTGGATAAGTTCTATATGGTTACATGATTCTTTGTGCCATGTACCTGTATCTTGTGATGTTTGAGATCATATCCCATCTCATCAAGAAAATCCATATGATTTTGCTGAATGATCTGTTATAGTATCTACTCATGAAAGGGGGAATGTGGAATAGAGGAAGACGCATTAGTAACTTATTACAAGAGAATGGGTCATACTCAAGAAATTTGCTTCTCTTTAAATTGCTTCCTTGATAGAAAGCCAATGTCTCCAAATTTGAGAAGATAGAACCAAAGTTTTCTAATGAAGAATACAATGAATACATTTTAGTTTAAAGTCTAGCAGTCAAAGCACAAACTTCGACCCAATTTGGCTTGTGAACAACTTGCATCTCTCAAACCATGGAAAGTAAAAGTCTATACTTGATTCAGGTGCTCCTCTCCTAAAGTTTCTCATCTTATTACTTTAGTCAATGGGACCTTAGTTGCTTCTTGGGGAGTTGGTCAAGTTTTCCTTTCTCCTCCCTTGAATCTAAATTCTGGTCTTCTTGTCCCCACTTGTCCCCTTAACCTCATTTCTTTAAGTTATTAAATTATTTGAAAACCTTTGATGCCAATTTTTATGTTATATAGGAGCGTGGTATGGGTCGACTGAATTGTAAAGGGCATGAAGCTAGGGGACTCTACCATCTTGTAACAGGATCTTCTGTGTCTTATTTTGCATCCCATCTTGTAAAATTTTTCTTTTGGTCATCCACAATTATCAAAATTTAAAAAAATTGTTCCCAAACTCAACAAACTTCAAGTCTTAGAGTGAGTCATGTCAACTAGGCAAACATGTTAGATCTTCCTTTCCAAATGACTTGAAACAAGATGTAACTCTCCCTTTCCTATAATTCATTTTGACAGTTGGGCTCCCAATTGAGTCACCTTTATCTTTGTGTATCCTGGTCAGTTTGAATAAAAAAAAATCAGCTCGGTTAAGTTATCAAAATTTTTAGGAGTGGTAATGCCAAAATATATTTTTTCTTTTGGTCTTTCTACACTTTTAAGTTCACATGACATTTTGCATCAATCTCCATACTTAGCAATATCGTATAGCATAGCGAAAAAATAACACTCTTGAGAATGCTCATACCTTATAGTTTGATGCTAATATGCCATTTCATCACCACGGTGATGCTACTCTTATTGCTTCATCATAAATAGAATGCCCTTTTCCTTCCTCGACAATAACATTCCCTATTCTATCCTTCTATTGATGAACTTTTTATTCATGTTTCTACCTATATTTTTGGGTGTGTACACTTTTTTCATGACACTTCTCCCGAGTTATACAAAATCTCCACAAGAACCCTCATGTGTCTTGGATATTCTCGTCTTTGAAAAGGTATCAATGCTATTCTCTAGAATCTAAAATGCACATGTCTGCCAGTGTCATTTGTGAGACTCCTTCCTTCTCTTCTTTACTCCAAGATGCTAGTTATGTGCAAGAACCCTCGTGTTTCTTGGATATTCTCATCTTCAAAAAGGTATCGATGCTATTCTCTAGAATCTAAAATGCACATGTCTGCCAATGTCATTTGTGAGACTCCTTCCTTTTCTTCTTCACTCCAAGATGCTAGTTATGTGCAAGAACCCTCGTGCGTCTTGGATATTTTCATCTTCAAAAAGGTATCAATGCTATTCTCTAGAATCTAAAATGCACATGTCTGCAAGTGTCATTTAGGAGACTCCTTTCTTCTCTTCTTCTCTGCAAGATGCTAGTTATGTGCAATAAGCCTTACATGTCTTTGTTGAACCATTATCTTTTCTCCCTCATGAGAGTCTAAATCTCCTCACGGTTAATCTCCTCCTCCAAGACTAGCAAAACCATTATCACCTCCTCTAATCACTTACCAATCAGTTCACGTCCTTCACCAACATCTACTTGTCCTACAACTCCTAATAATGAAGACATAGCCCTTTGAATAGGTACTCATTTTACTTGAAATTCTCATTTGTTTCATGTGTGTAGAAATGTACATCAAACACTTGATCATCTTGGTTAATAGTAAGCCATGATTGTTGAAATGTAGGCTCTTGATCAAAACCAAACATGGGTTCCTCTTCCACCTGACAACAAGTTGGTGGGTTTATGCTATTAAAGGTAGTCCAAATGGTCACGTTGACTTCTTTAAAGCAAGATTGGTTTTCAAAGGGTAAACCCAAATCTATGGTCTTGAGTATGAATAATTCCCTTCTTCATGGAGATCTAGAGGAGGAAATCTACATAGAGCAACTTGTTGGGTTATGTGCTCAGGGGGAGTTTGAATTAGTTTATAAATTACGTTGATCCTTTTGTGGTCTTAAACAATCTCCATGTGCTCTTGGTTTGGTAAATTCAGCCACATAGTACAAACTTATGTTTTGAAATGTAGTGAAACAGATAATTCGATTTTTTTTTGTGGTCTTAAACAATCTCCATGTGCTCTTGGTTTGGTAAATTCAGTCACATAGTACAAACTTATGTTTTGAAATGTAGTGAAACAGATAATTCGATTTTGTATTGTTCGTACATCTCTTGAGAAATATGTGTACTTAGTTGTGTATTTTAATGATATAATCATTAAAGGGAATGACGCCACTAAATTTTTTAGCTAGATAAGCATTTATGCAATCACTTTCAAACCAAAGATCTTGGATGTCTTAAATACTTTTTAGGTATTGAAGTGTCTCAGTCAAAGGAAGATATTATAATTTCTCAAAGAATATATGCCTTAGACATTCTACAATAAACATGTGTGATTGTTTGTAGGTGCGTGAATAGTCCTACGGATCTAAACTAGAAATTAATGGCATAAGAAAGTCAACTCATCTCATATCCAAAAAGATATAGAAGACTCAGGAAGCTTTTTATCCAACTATTTGTAGACCTGAGTTGTCTTTTGGGGTTGGAGTGGTTAGTCAATTTATGTAGGATGCTCGTCTTTGTTGTTTGAATATTTTCATTTGCATCCTCAAATACGTCAATAAGCCTTCGGGATATGGATTGCTATATGAAGACAAGGGAAGTACTCAGATGACTCACATTATGATGCTGATTGGGCTGGATCATAGATAGGTGATCCACAATTGTGTTTTATTGGAGGCAATAATGTTTCTTGGAATGATTGCTTGATCTAGTGCTGAAGCGAAGTAATTTTGACTTGTGTGGATAAAACAATTACTTCAAGGGTTGAAATTTTGTGACATTCAACAAATGAGCATGTACTGTGATGACTAGGTAGCTATTAACATTGCCTCCAACTATGTATTTCATGATAAAACCAAACGTACAGAAATTGGTTGTCATCTTAAGTTGTAGTCAAAGGAAATTTGCACGAAGTTTGTCAACTCCAATGATTATTTCAAATATTTTGACTTAGTCCTCGAGAGAAGCTCAAATTCAGGTTATATGTTCCAGCTTGGTACATACAACTGGTATGCTCTAGCTTGGAAGGAGTGTCAATATTATGTAACTTATTTAGAATAGGTTAACTTGTTTGAATAGGCTAATTTTTGCATTGTTTCCTATCTGACATGTATGGTAGGATTAATCATTACATTTTTTTGTATCTTTGATGTAAGAAATTCCTCTAAATGAATAAATGAGGAAAGATAAAAGATAAAATAGAAATTTTATCATTTTAATCATTACATTTTGTTTCCATACTTATATCTCAAATGGCTCATTATTTTATCTTGTAGGGGATAATATTAATGGCTGCAACAAACTTGCCTGATATTCTTGATCCAGCTTTAACGAGGCCTGGTAGATTCGATCGACATGTAAGTCCTATTATTTTTCCACAATAAATTAATCTTTTATGAGAAATGATATAGTGTTGACTGGTAGAAACAACGGTATATTAGGTTGAAAATCGTGTTTGAATGCGCAACCCATGCCAATGCATGTGGGCTTATTACATTAATTACACATAAATAGAGGATATTCAATTTCCTCTAAATTATGATTAAATGCTATGAACCTCTATTATTACACAATCTATGTTATTAACAGTGGTCTGAGTGGTCGTGAGGCACAGCACAAACTTTGTTGCCTTGTGTATTGGAGCCGTGGTTGGAGCAACAATAATAGCGGTGGAGTAGGGTTCGATAATTGTGCTTCTGGATTGTTTCTTGCATTGTGGTTATGAAGCCCAAATGAAAACTGCATTGCCAACACTCCTCGATCTCAATTTGTTGGTGTCGTCCTTCTGTTTGTGATCTGTCACAACCACTGCACTTTGAGAGGGTGGTGCTGGCTAACAGAAACCGATGGGTCGTAGGTCTTGTTTCATGATGTACTATTCTCATTTCTCATCGGATGGGCCTTGGACCTCAATTTCAATCCAACATCATATTTTATGAGTTTCTGTTTAGCTTGTAATATGTGGATAGTTATTTAGAGTATAATATAATAAACTAAATAATACTAATAAATATAATAATATTCATAATATATAAAAAAATATTTAAATCCTTATGTATAATAAAGTAAATAAAGCATAAAATGTGATTTAATATAATAAAATAGTAAAATAAAGAATTGTAAACTAAATAATTGTAAAAATAAAGACTAAATTAAACATTATATAATTAATAAGCCAAATAGTAAAAAGTTATACATGATATAGTATATTAAAAGAAATATAAATATTAACTTTGAAAGAGGGAACCAGGAGCAATAGATAAGCCAACCTTGGCACCACCAACGGGATAAGCCAATAGGAGGTTTGCCACTTTACTCTTCTGCTCGAGATAAGAGCTCTCTGAGAAAGAAGAAGAATCACACTCTTCAAAGAAAAGTCTTTACTTTTTCATTCAGTCAAAGATTTCTAGAATGCACTTATCCTCGTTTTATATAGAGAGGCCTTAGTTTTGGAAGGAGTGGTCAAACACTTCCCTTCCCCACCTTTGTGTCCAAACAAGGGCATAATTAAGGAATAAGTATCCTAGAAGTTAGTGTCTAAGGTGGAATGTGGGATAGTGGCAACATAGCAGCTGATGGTTGAGTTTGGGGATGGGCATAAAAATACAACGACGGGTATATCACCAGGAGAAAATGTATCACCATTGTCCAGACTATATGTCAGGATGTACCCTTTGGCAGCTAGTCTCTCTTTAAATCAGTCAGCCAACATGACCATTTGGCCCCACTTTAAAAGCTTGGACCCACTTGTATCTAAGTGTCTTCTTGCATGTGGAAGAGAGAGAATTTCCTACATCTAGTTCTGGTCAAGAGCCTGCATTTTTGCAATCATGGCTTGACACCAACCAGGATAATCAAGTGCTTAATGTACATTTTTAGGAATAGTAATAGAGGACACTAATGAGACGATGGAGAAGAAAGAAGGTTGTAGCTGATGATAGGTTAAAAAATTGTAAATAGGATGATGATTTAAGGTAGAGTGAGTACATTTTCCAAGAGTTATGGCCACCAATATCATCACTATCAAGAGCAGTAGGATATGTAAATGATGGTGAAGAAGAAGAGAACTCACCAGGTAACGTCACATCAGGCCTGTGTGTGCTATGTTGAGAAGTGATTAGAGGATGATGATGGTTCTAGTGTTAATGGAGGAGGACAGGAACCTTGAGAAGAGATTTTATTTTGGACTCCTATGAGGAAGAAAAGACAATGGTTCAACAAAGGGGATAGGTAAGACTCGTTCCACATAACTAGCATCTTGGAGTGAAGAGGGGAAGAAAGGAGTCTCCTAAAAAAATGTGACATTGGTAGACTTGTAGTATCTTCTAGTTTTGTTGGATATTCTATATTGACTAAAGATATGACTAAATTATAGTATTTCAAGTAGGCTTTGTGAGGTAGAGTTAGATTAAAGACCACTTTAAGCCTTACTCTACGTTACAAAATCAACTTGTAAAATGAGATTTGCGCTCATCAATCCTAGCATATAGGTCAGATAGGAAACTATGCATAACTTAACCTATTCTAATTAAGTTATTCAAGTCTGACAACTTGTTCCCAGTTAATAGCTATTTTAGAGAAGTTCCTCTATTGGGTATGCAAAGAAACTGGCACATGCTTTTGTTTTTCGTTTCAGTTTTTGGGTTTCTAGGTTTCACTTGATTGCGGGCCAGTTCTAGGTTTCATTCTGTATTTTATGTTTGCTCTTCTAGCAGCCTAGTGACAAGATGACATGTCAAGGTTCAAGCATTCTATGATTGGGTTCAGGTGTGCTATGTAGGATAGAATATGCTCTGCTTTTATTTGTCTTTTGTTTCTCTGTTATAAATTATAATAATATTGTTCTCATCCAAACTAAAAATTGAAACAACTGTTAACTTACTGTAAGCATTTGCTATAAAATATTTAACTATTCTGATGGTGCAAGTTAATTTCCTATATAGTGAGAGTTGCTATGGTAACCTTGTATGTATAGTAGTACCCAAAGGAGTTGTCCGGCATTAATTGATTAAGGCTCACTTAATACAGAAGATATAGAAATTAACAAATTCCCATTACCAGATTGTTGTACCAAATCCAGATGTAAGAGGTCGGCAAGAAATACTGGAACTCTATCTGCAAGATAAGCCTATAGCTGATGATGTAGATGTTAAAGCAATTGCTCGTGGTACTCCAGGGTTCAATGGGGCAGGTGAATTGTTATTTATTTATTTGAGATGACTTTTCTATAAATGCAAATCTTATACTCCTTCAGTTTTTTCTATTGGACATGCAAAGAGAGTGGCACTTGCTTACTGACATTTTCTATTGTTATGTATCTCCTTGAACTAGATCTTGCGAACTTGGTAAATGTTGCTGCTATTAAAGCTGCAGTTGAAGGTGCAGAGAAAGTAACAGCTGCACAGTTGGAGTTTGCAAAAGACAGAATAATTATGGGTACTGAGCGGAAAACAATGTTTATATCTGAAGAGTCAAAGAAGGTATGCGTATATGCCAGTAAATTGTGTATTCTGGTTTAGTGCTTAGAACATGTGGACTGGGCTTATGTGATTGATCTAAACTATCGGCTTAACCATGTAACGGCACTATTAACTTTTTAGTCCTAACATTTTTAGTTATTCTTTTGTTGAATTTGGATCTTTAAGTTTTCCTTTTGTTCTACATTTCTCCTTGCTGTTACCTCTATTATGGAACTTAACCAATGTATCACATTAAACAGTTGAATCAGAAAAAAATCTATCTAGCACAATCGAAAGAAAGAAAATAAAAAAATTTCCTTGCATGTTTCAACAACTGATCACCAATGTTCTCCCACAATTTAATAGAGCTTTCAGAATATTGTTTTGCAATTTTTGAGATGCAAGTGTAAGTTTCTTTCTTTTGCAATAGGTTGTCAAAATCACAATCTATTATAGGACTGGAGCAGCATGATTGTGATTACATGTAAATTTGCACGATCAGTGCGTTTTTCTTTTGGAGTTTCAAATGTGAGCTTTTGATAAACACTATAGCACTTGGGGAATTTTACCCTTAAAAGCTAGTTGTTAAGAAAGGATAACTGAACACTTAAATACTCCTTCACACGTCTCATACTATACTCAGGTATGAGACTTATGCATCTCATAACGATAATGCCCGAGTCCCTATTATAGGACCATCTGCTAAACACCCAAGCAGGAACCCATCCTTGAAAGCTAGTTGTTAATGGAGGAGAGCTAAACACTTGAATGCTCCACCAAACAACAAATACTATTCGATATGGGACACAGGCACCCAATACTATCCATGTTCCTATAAGCTTTTTATGGGTTGGGTTGTGCAACCTAGAAGGGAAAAGCTGTGATGGATTTGTTTTTTGTACACAACTTATATTTATATTTTCTCAACTGATGTTAAAGTTATTGAATAAGGTTTTATTCTTGAAAAAAATCTCTTGGGATTTATTTCATCTATTGCATGTCAAAATAGGGGGAGATACATGTGACATGATTTTGAATGAGAAATATTTCAACAAATGGCTGAAGTATTGTGTGCGCCTGTGGACACATCTAATGAAAACTGTTATAATTATAGAATCAATGATCAATACTATATGATCAAGAATATCTTGATTATATATGTATTATAGGAACATTTTTATTTATTCCTATATCATATATTTATTATTAGATGATATCAAGTTATTTTAGTGTATTCTCTGAAGCAAGAGTAACTTTTGAAAAGAACATAAGAAAATTTATATCAAATAAGTGGTTTTTACAAAGCTTATCCAGGTGCATCTGAGGCACTACATTTTTTAATTATATTGTCCGAAATCTTTGAGCATGAAATTTTCGTGCTAAATTATTTGAAGTCTAGAGTAGAAACAGTTTCATCAGGCCTAATCTCAGAATACTAAAATTACTATAGCTGAAAATTTGAAGCCTTACAATGCAATTTTGTTTGCGAGAAGACATTGAAATTTTATATTATCGGGACAAAATTGATTGACAGTCTTACAAAATAATTATTTGCTGTGTCAGTCGTTAGCTAGTGAGTAGGACTTGGTAAATTGGTTCTTTTATATAATTATCCTTGTCTAAACGATTTTTCTGAAGTAATGTTCAAATTTAGGGAAATGCTAACAACACATACTTTGATTCACTCTTGTTCATTGGACCCACCATTAGTAGAGCGTGTTGAGGAGTGTTTTTAGCAAGTATATCCAGGTTTATAAACTATTTTAGCATCTTTTATATCTATTTTATTTAGAATAATCAGATTTTGCTGGTATGATATAATGAAATATTCTGCACTCTACTGATCTGCAATCATAAGTATATATATGCTTTAGAGTTAATAATGTTAAAATGTTGATGTATTTCTTAGAAAGTGAACTTTAACTCTAGGTTAACCTGACAAAACCTTGTAAAGTGAGGTTTCTACTCATTTATGTACTATAATTTGGCTACATTTTTAGTTAATGTGATATCTCCAATACACTTACTTGTGTTGAGAATTGAACATCTCAAGCGTGAGACTAAATATTTGTGAGTGATCTAATAACGATTTGATAATGGGTGACACAACAGGCTTGACAACCTTTGCTTTGAGAGACTTTGGTACCATCTTGGAAATCGAACTTTAAATCTAATTGAACTTCATGTAATGAACTTGTAAAATTAGATTTGCACTTATATATTATAATTTGATCTTATATGTAATTGTTGGATCTAATGGGCTTAGCTTGTATGTTTTGTGAAATTCATATCTATAAATATACAACCTATGTATGCATTTTACATGAGGGAGATTAATCCTATATCTTTTCTCTTTTATGTTAACAGTAATTATATGAAATCGCTAGTAGTATTCTTACATAGTTATATTTGTTAATTGTGCATTTGAAATTTTCAGCTCACTGCCTATCATGAGAGCGGCCATGCAATTGTTGCCCTTAACACTGATGGTGCACATCCAATTCACAAGGCAACAATCATGCCACGTGGATCTGCTTTAGGAATGGTCACTCAGCTTCCCTCAAGCGACGAGACATCAATAAGCAAGAAACAGTTGTTAGCTCGCCTTGATGTTTGTATGGGAGGAAGAGTTGCAGAAGAGCTTATCTTTGGCCGGGATTATGTCACAACTGGAGCAAGTAGTGATCTCCACACTGCAACCGAGCTTGCCCAATACATGGTAATTTTATGCTCCCCTGTATTGTGTCTAGTGCATAAGATAAGTTTTATAAAAAAGAAAAAGAAAAAAGCTGATAATTTTCTTATTGGAATTTGGAACATTTTACGAGTAGTAGTTAAGTAATTTCAGCGTTCCTTTGCCAAAATTATTAATTAGATGACATTTAGAATTTTCTGCTGAAATTCTTGACTTGTGTTATTTTTTCTCTATGCACAAGGTTTCAAATTGTGGGATGAGTGATGCAATCGGGCCAGTTCATATAAAAGAACGACCAAGTTCTGAAATGCAGTCGCGTATCGATGCAGAGGTAAGTGTTATGAATTGATATCCTTTATAACTGATGAAAAATCATATTTGGGTTGTTTTCTTCCTATTCTAAGAAGTGTTGTTTTATCAAAAATAAAAATCAAGATAGGACTTTGACTTCTATAATTGATCTGCAGGTTGTGAAACTCCTTCGGGAAGCATACGATCGTGTTAAAGCCCTTCTGAAAAAGGTTTGTCTGATTACATTATTGTCTATAAATTTTTTTCTTTGGGAAATATTTTTCTTTTTCTTTTGGGGTTGGACGAATTTTTAAAAGAATAATTTCATTAAGAGAAGAAATTATAAATGGTTTGGAAGATAACAAAGCACAAGGGTAGTTAGAAAATAAAATCATCAATTGAGGAAAGCTTCCAATCTGTTCGGATCTGTGGGCTGATGGCTATCAGCTCTTCTAGCTTGTATGTTATATTATGTTAGATTCTGTCACTTTTGCATTTTTAGGTTATTTATATCCATCGTTTTTCATGATTTAATATTAATGTTTAGTGATAGACATATTAGAAGGAATACAAGCTATTTCTATCTATGTTTTTTCCTGTAAAACCAAGAATTTAATGATTAGTAGTTAAGAACTTGTGTACTTAGAAGAGTTTAGCTCACTGTTAGGTCTTACTCTCGAATCCTGTACCTATCTCCAGTGAGCCAAGCCAACTAGTGGACAAAAACACACATTCTTGATGTGAAAGTGTGATGGTTTTTTAAATCAAAACAAATGTGTCAAATGATTATTTTGTTATTTTAAGTCTGCTAGTTAAATAATAAGCTTTGGGAGCTTTCTCAGGCTGGGGGATCATTGACACAAAGCAAAATTCAAACTAAACAATTTTTGTTGTTGTGAATGACATTGATTAATAGAAGTTGTCAACCTCGAGCAAATTTGATAACTGCTAATCTGGCATATGGAAATTCATAACACCAAGTTCTGACATTATTTCAGCATGAGAAGGCATTACATGTGTTGGCGCACGCATTATTAGAGTATGAGACACTTAGTGCAGAAGAAATCAGGAGAATACTTCTCCCATATCGGGAAGGACGGCTACCAGAACAACAGGAACAAGAAGCAGCAGAAGGGGATCTTGTGTTAGTGTAATCTTTTCTCTCCAGTTCCTGTTCATTACTGTACTATTTTAGGGGAAGCTCTGTACAGTATACCCAGAAGCCCTACAGGTATATTTCCGAATCTAGTTTCTGTAGTTCCCATATTCGTGCATGCCATTCTTGTCGTAAGATGCACACAGGAAAAAAGATACACAACGTTGGATATCTGCGAAGCAACTAATGCTACTTACAATGGCAAAATGTCAGCTACTAGATTATCATCGCCCTTGTGAGGGCCTGAGGGCAATATATTTTTGGTGAGAACAATGTATCATGTAGGACCTGACCATTTTGACAATTGTATTTGAAAGCCTATACATAATCCATTTTTTAAGAATTTGTTAAAAACATTCAGTGACCTTTGTGTAGTGGAACATGGTACAGGACCCGCAACCTGGATACTGATGACTGCAGCATTCCATAAGCTGTCTAGCATATTCTGTATCAATTTATTTAACAGCAAATAATAGTTGAAAGTGTTATGAATAATAATAGATCCTGGATTTAATAATACTCCTTGTTCAGGGTGCAACCACCTATGATTTAATATATAGTACACTGATCTGACTACAATTCTGGATCCATATAAAGTATGTGAAGTTTATCTTTAAGGTAAGCAAGGTTTATTTGGGATTTAATTTTAGAGGGTTAAAGTCTCAACTCGATACAATTTGAATTATAACATTAAAAAAAAGTTATACGGTGTTTTAATGGACTTGTTGTGACATTCCATATTTTCATATAATATAAATTTTATTGCATAAGAATTATATAATAAATCTAAATATAAATATCTATATATTTATTATATATTTTAAAATATACTTTTTAATATAAGATTTAGTAAATAGATTCGTACAATCAAAAAATAAAAACAATAAAATAAAACTTTTTTATAAAATAAAACTTTTTTATTAGCTTATTAAGGAGTTACACTATCTGTCAATTTTTCTACTCACTTGTAATATATAATTATCACAGATTTAAAAACAAAATAAATACCACACAAAAGAAGGATAAGTTGGAGACTTTAAAAAAAATGTATATTCATAAATTAAATTTTTATCATAACCAAATAACAACAAATTAGATTTTTATAACTCATCTCATATATCACATTATTATTAACACATCACACTCACGTAACACGTTTAATCTATATGATTTAGTTTAATCAGTTTTTTTTTTCATACCGTAGTACAGTCATATAAACTTAATCTATATGATCTGGTCTAACTTTTTTTCACATCGTAACACAGTCATATGAACCTATTAATCTATATAATATGATAGAATTAGTTCTTTTTAAGACCCTAACATAGTTATATGAACATATTAACTCA
>Ga0099824_1006076_pt1 | contig 16743 bp, 15 predicted proteins | sample SiratrowhiteBW_FD_76837 | JGI IMG/M metagenome (GOLD analysis project Ga0099824, IMG submission 76837) | Root nodule microbial communities of legume samples collected from California, USA - Siratro white BW | ecosystem: Host-associated > Plants > Roots > Nodule | place: USA: California...
ATTACTACCATCATTAACTTCTCTATTCAAGACTTAAATTTGTAAATCAAACAAGCACTAAGGTTAGCCTCCCTTACCTGAATTGCAGTTGAAATTCTCTATAACAATCCCAATAGCCTATGAGGAACTCGAATTTGCATTGAAGGACCTCTAATCAACGATCAGACTAACAGACTATGAAGCTGAGCTCACAGAGCCACCGTCTGATGGCTCAGAGGCCACATGCAAGCTCAGTAAACAAAGGAAAGCGAAAACCTAAAATTAACTCTAAGAGAAGGGGCAGAAAACGAACTTACTCTATTGGAGATTCTGATCGGATAGACTTGCTCTGTTCTCCGCCACGAGTCCAATGGTGGGCTCCGCTCGAGAAACTGATGGAAGACAGACGCAAAGTCTTAAAGAGAAGTCAGAGAAGAGGGAAGTCAGAGGTTTTAGAGAGATGGTGGCTCAAGTGGGAATGAGACTTATTACTAACTTTTCCTATAAATGTGTTTTCAGTTTAATAATATAATAATCAAATACTCATTCCACTTTTATCACTTCTACTCAGATGATAGATTTTCTAGGTTGTTACACTTTTTGTCATTATACTATTGAGCAGTGATCCATTCTTTTTGTTGAATGGATATACAACTCTTATTTAAAAATTAAAAATAAAATTTAAATACATTTTTTATGGTTCCAAATCCTAACATTTGTTAGTAAAAAAATTGTAAATATGTTGAGATATCAACATTATCAATTCAAAAGCAATTACTGTCACGATAAAATAACATTTCTATTGAAGAAATGTTATATATGATAAATGCTGAAACTTTTTTAGAAATACTAATTTCATTCCTAACAGATTTTTTGGTACCAAATGTTTATTTAACACAAATTTAAGATTAAAATAAGAATAGCTTAAACAAAACAAAGATTAAGTATAAATATCTCTGTTAAAGTTTAATATTTATAAATGAAAACAACCTCTTTGAAAAAAAAGAATTTCACAGCTCTCTATTCCCTCTCTTCCCACTCCCCTTGCTCTCTCAATGTAAAAGAAATAAAAGTAACCAAATGACTTCTACTTCTAAAGTTTTTGGTTTTTAAACCTTAAAATGGCTTTTAAGGGAAAACAAACAAATATAAGCCTAAAAGAGACTCATCTATAGAGTGCAAGTAAACAAATATACAAAGGACAAATGTATAGTCATTGAACTATAATATCCTGTTGATAAAATGAATATTTTCTCAAATAAATGTAATTTACATAAACAAATCTGATTCCAGTAACACTTTCTGTATTCCTCTCCTGCTTAAACTTAGTTTCATTTTAAGCATATCGATGGCACCCCTCAAGTCTACAACCACTAAATGAGAAATGAAGATTCTCTTGTTCTGAGTTGAACACTATATCTCAAAAGTTAACAAAAACTTGGATAAAACTTGGATTGCAACTTGAAAGCTGCTGCATCTGTAATGACCTCCACAGATTTGGGTGGTGTTTCAGCCTCTTTCAAGTCTGTGTTGCAACCCCATACCCGAATGAGTAGCCGCCGACATTTTGGAGATGACGGTTTAAAGTAAGTCTTGTACCATTCAACAACATCATGCTTGGTTATGTTCCCCAATTCATCTGCTTCCTTCTTTGAGAAATCAAAGATATACCTGAAAACCATAATGTTTATAGTAATATAAACCACATTGTAGCAACAAAATACAGCTAATAATGACATTTTCTATGAGCCCTTTTAGTCCTCCTTAAACTTTTATCATGACTTGGCAGAAATTGCTCCATACTCTACTATGACAGATTCAGCAATAAAAAGAAATTAAGTAAATATGTACATAAAAGATATCAAACATCTGAGCCATATGGAATAAGAGGCTGCTGGTTATAAGACTTCAACAATAAGTGACAACTTTGATAACTAAAGTCTAACACTATCATCTAGACCACAAAATATATGTAAGTACCTTTTATCAACAATCTGGTTCCACAATATATTGCTTTCGTATGTGAGTGAAGGATCTTTCTCTAGCAGCTTTGCCATTAACCCGCTTTTGTAATTCTCAAAGGAATCACCATCAAGTCCATCCTGCAATCCCAATATATTTCTCCATAAGATAAGTCTTCATTCACAAAATAAACACTTCAATAAATCTTTTAGATGAGAATCCACAAACCAAGTCAGAAACAGAAAAGCCTGTTGTCAAATAAGTACATACAAGCTATCATGTTGATATCAGGTCAGCAGTGCTGTTAAATTGAAGCACTTAATAGTTATATTTTGGATTTTAAAGCTCTTGCCAAAATAGACTCCTTACACATTATTAAAACTTTTTGAATATATTTTATTTTCTTTGCAATGAAAAACTCAACCCAGAGAAACATAATTTAGCGACATAGAGAAATGAAAAACAATTCATTGAATTTGAGACAACTACTATATAACAAACCCTAAAACAAGCACTAGGATGGCAGAATAAACAAGGTTATCAATGGCAAATGGCAGAATATGGTGGAAGGCCAAAAATTCCACCATATAGAGATGCCAGTGTGGCCGATGGCACTGTAAAAACAGGTCTCCTTTCACAAATTGTTTATGCAGAGGGGTCAAAATACACCACGTTATTGTGTTATGACAGTGCTATAATGGTTATTTAACTTTAACAACATTAATAATGCCATCATCTGAGGGGGAGAAAAAAAATTCAGAGTCTGCAGATGACAAATTCAAAGCATTCTACTATTTGTATCCATTTTCCATCTTTCTCAATAATAGTAGGGTGGGCCTATCCTAACTTCTTAAGAACTCAAGTCATGTTAGCTTTATTGAAGTTCACAAGGAAGCAGATAACCCAAGAACATGGAGGTTGAAGGAATGAGGAACACTTACCAACAATTCTTCCAGGCCATTTAAGAAGTTGTCAATTCTACCTTGCAAGTAAACTGGGTTGTACTCAGATGACTGAATGCAGAAACAAAACCCAAAGACACGGTATGTTACTCGTGGGCTGCATTCAACAACATAACCAAGCTGCTCTTTTGTCCTGTATCCAGATAAATGAATTTTAGTCCCCAAAAGACAAACAAGGCAGGATTGACAAAAGAAAGATGAAGAAACAGCAATCTCAACGCAAGCATAAGGCTGCAAGTGAATGGTTTCATTGAATTTATACCTGTTTTATCGGTGAAACTACGATTCTATAACAATAGAAACTTTCATGACAAACCAAGACAACTTTATTATCAAGTAATCAATAACCTATGGTCTGAGCTAGTTTACAACAAATTGAGTTTAAGAGATATCAACAATTAGAGTACCTTCCTCACATAAATGCGAGTACAAGTTCATTTTGCACTGAGAAGATAGGTATTCTCATTCTAAGAGGTATTATTTGGCATGGAATGTCAATAGCGGGAGAATAGGAGAAGAAAGGATCTATTGTCATTAACAAATATCAGAAGTCAAATATACGAAACTGAGCAACAGGTTGTCACCTAAGCTGATTAAAAAATGGCTCCTCCACAATTTCCTCAAAAAGATCTATCAAAGCTTTCAATTTGATTGACCCCAAAGCAAAATCTTGCTCAAATTGAAAATAAAGCTGCATAAAAACCAAAAACGAAGTAGGAAAAATTGTCAGGGACAGAGAAAATAAAATATCTATGAAACACATTGGTGAAAAAAACAAAAACCAATCTTACTAAAATTACCTCGGCCACAGAGTTCTTTTCTGACTTATTCTTCACACTGACATCTCTAACTAAATTGGCACCAGATGGCAGGCAAATAACCCGCTCAGCATGCCTCAACTCAATCGGGAGTGGATTTACTGGAAAATTCGTCTTAAATATATTTGATATGCCAATTGCTTCTTCTTTCGAAAGATTTCCATGACATAGACCCTCCACATATAGCTGTACAAAATTAAGATATAAAAGAATAAATCTCCACCAATGTCACAACTACAAAAGACAAAACTAAGCAAACCATAAAATCATTACAATTAAACTATGTTGACTTATCCATATTCCCAACATAACTCCTTTAAAAATCAACTAAAGACCAATAATATATGAGAAATCATAAAGCAGTAGTAGTTGCTTTCTTGCAGTTGTTAATGTTACAACCTATGGCATGTGACTTCTACATGCACATTAGAGTCAAAATAGGGAGCAATTTGGGTAGCACAAACAATAAAGTCACAAGCACAATAACTATTGTTCATCCATGTGCCCCTCGGGAGTTGGCACAATCTACATTCAGTTGCAATGGTGCATGTTGCTCACCCATCATTAACAGTATTGACAACATTTGTTATACTCCTGAATCCATCATAATTGGAATTTTGAAGACAAAAAAAATCTGCGAAATGTATAATAGAAAATATTAACACTAAATATTTTATATCAACCTGGGAGAGAAGTCCAGGGACAAATGCCTTCAGATCATCAAGACACAAATCATTTAGATAATGCAGCTTCTCATCAGCGTCATAGAAGGTCTCACACAAAACTTGCAATCTCAGATATGTTGAATGGCTGAGTGGCTTCATGTTGAAGTTCTTCAAAGTTCGCTTCATATCTTCTTTTATGACCTGTTCAGATAATCATTGGTTCATGACAACAAAGACAGAATGAAGTAAAATTGAAGATAGAAAAATTAAAATATGGTTAACATTGAGAAAAAAAAAAGAAAAGTCAAAAGAAACATATCACATACCTTAAACCGATCATCAGTTGGCATGAAAGAATTAGCTACTGAAAAGAATTTAGATAACAGAACAGGAAGCTTCTCGTTGAAACCATAGACCTTCAGCTCTAGCATGTCACCAACATAATTGACAGAAGTTTCTAACTTGGCAATACTAGCCTGCATCCACAGACAAAGATTTGTTTACAAAAAAAATCTAAAAATAGGACGGGACTATTAGCACAACCTCCACCACTTATAACAGCAATTTCTTAAATTGCAATCAAATATTCAATTGAGGAAATTGCAATTTGAAGTTGGTTGGGGCTTGAATAGGCATTTATGAGTGCCAATAGCCCCAACCCTAAAGTACTGTTCTCTATTGAATGACTTATGTGGTATATGCATACTTTATTTAAGAAATACTAAAGAAGGGTTTTAATAAGTGTTCAATACTAAAGTCTTATACTCTGTACTTTCTTTATTAACATTATTACAATGAAATAGAAACACTACTTTGGTGATACGACAAGGGTTTAAGCACCTTCAAAGGCCATGTATTGGCATTGAAGATATTTAACATGACCATTTTGACAGATATTTCCTATAAGTTATATCCGAGGTCAGTTTCTTGGGGCAACGTACTTTAATAAAACGAAAACTAAAAACCAAAATTCAATCAATTGGAAAAGAATAGAAAGTGAGCCCTAGAATGTTATATATAGGCATTCTTGAATACTCATTTTTTTCCACAAATATTAATGAATGAAAGCATTTTTATGATTGATATTAGGCAACTGAATGTTATCTGGTTTTATGATTAGTTTAAGAAGACCTCCAGAAACAATTGAAATGGATAATTTATTTATGGTGAATAATCTTGTGAAAAATGTGAGCATTTTTTAATCTGTACCTTTTTCTTTTCTGTAATATATATGTGCATATGTATATACATGTATATGTATGTCTTTTGTTTCAAACTTTTGTTTATTTCTTTCATGTTGTAGGTGAATTTTCCATTCTCCTTTATTGCCTGTTGTCTATTGTAAATAAATAGATAATTAACCTGGTATGTGATTTCATTCAACTCATCTTTCAGAAGGTGAATGAACAATTCAGATAATACACAACTCTTCACGTCAGCATATCCACCCTTCATGCTAATTCGAAAATACGTATTGGCGCGAGGAACTTTGAACGTGCTATCAGGCTTGTACCAGAATTTTATCAATGCTTCATCAACTATACATCTAGGAGAAGTTGAATTTGCAAAATCATCAGCACATGTGTCACTAGCACGAATTGAAAAGTCACTTGGAATGAACTCATTCTTGGAAGGAAGATGAAATGAAGCGACAATTTCTGGAGGATTTCTCCACAACTCCATCATATTTTGAGGAATATCTTCTTCCACGTACCGTGAACCAAACCAAGGTTCACTTTGGAAATCTGGAAAAAAAAATTCAAGTCTTTCAATTGTCTTGGTGAAAACATAACTTCCAGAACTACTCTTTGAGCAGTGAAATAATAGTCATTATTTTCTAATATTTCAAAGCAACAGGCACATACAGTAGAAACAAATAATTCATCATGGAAGAGAACCCCACCCCTCAATCACCATTATTGAATAAAGATTATTAAAAAGCATAATGATAGGCAACAGTCGATGGCTTAGAACTATGCCTGTCAATGTTATCAAGGATACAGACAAAGGAAAATGCCAACAAGCAATTGCCAATTAGATAAGGGAGAAAAAAGAACTCACCTTCTGACTTAGGGAAGGACTTTGAAACAACATCTACCCTCATGTTTTCAGGAAGGAAGAAACCAAGAACTTGTTTTAACAATTGTTCATCCCAAGTCTGGTACACATAGTCACCATAAATGACATGCTCAGGTGGATAAAAGTGCATATTTTCTGCACAATTAAAATGAATAAACCAATAAGGACAATAAATTTGTATGAACATTATATTTCTAAATAGCAATAATATCCACATCAGGGAAACAGCCAGAAATATGAAAGGACCAGCAAAATCTTTCATATAATTGGGTTGAGAGCATAACAAATAGATCTTCAGTTTTTGCTACAGATTCTAAATGACTATAGTATTCCTTTCATCTCTATGCATGTGCGTGTGTGTATGTGTGAATCTGAATCAATAGTATCTAAATTATGATCTGTCAATCTCTTTTCCTTGTATACTCTTTCAAGTATGTTCTTGTACCAAAACTGCATCATTTCAAGCAAGATTTTCAAAAGGCATGGACATCAAGAAAAATTGGTACTAGAAAAAAAGTTTGACTATACTACCAAGAAAATAATTTAGAAACCTGCAAGCTCAGCAGCATAATCATCTTGAGGCTGCTCTTCCACGAATCTGAAATCCATGTTGCCAATATTTTGAAGTTCCTTAAATATCCATTCTTGTGGTGAATCTTGACGCAACAACTTAAGGTATTGATAGACAAACCCAATGATATCAAAGATCTGGTGAAGTGGAATAAAAGTTAAGATTACAACTTGACAAGTGATGGCTCACTAAAAACACAAAAAGTTACATACTTTCCATCTGATGTGCCTCTAGAAGTTAACAAAATGAGATTACCTTTTCTATACCAGAGTCAGTGAGGTGTATGGACATGACGAAGACATAAGCTATAGATGACCGATAAATTCCCTCTTCCCCAACACCTGCAGATAGAGAAGTAGCCCATCCTCTGGTCTTGAGAAAGGAGAGCAAGCTTCCTCTTCCCTCTGAAAGGTTAATTAAGCTAATGTTAACGAAAATCACACCATAAAACTTACATTCTAACAATTTTAAATTTAAATGAGAAATAGTTAGTGCATACAAATCTACAAAGTATATTACCGTTAACCATAAATGAGAGTATCTACTATACAAACCAATGTTTCAGAAGTTTATCAAGCATTTTATGTTGGGACTGAAGTATTTAAAATAAAATAAGAAATCAGCAGGCAGGCAGGAAAGAAACCATGTGCCCGTTTGAGAAATAAAATCTATCTGGCTTTTGTTATCAACAAAAAGATGATAACTGGCAGTTACTGTGCAGGAAACTAAAGACAAATTTAAAATACCACAAGAAAACAATGGAGAGCAATGCTTGAGAAGAGAAACTCTCCGATGTCAATTGACATGAAAATGTATCACTTTAATTTGCAACACACATATACTTATCAGTTAACTCTTTAGGATTTATCCCTAATGAGAAATCTTACCATGCCCAAGAAGATGAGCTAAATAATCCTCTGGCTTCTTTAAATACTCTTGATGTAGACAGGGCAGTGTCCATGATAAGTCAAGGATATGGACATCTTTGACAGCTTCTAGGCGGTAAACTTTACCAGATTCCCAGATAGGACCTTCCATGGAGAACACAGGGTTTGCTTGACCTTTTTTGACCGCACTAAAGAGTTCCACAACCCAACTCTCGAGCACATCCAGAGACTCTGTATTATTTATAAACATATTACTCAAAATACCACCATATATTAATTTTAGACCTACTCTTGAGCCTTGACTAAAGCCATTATAATTATAATCAATAATCTGCTACAAATAGTGTATCAAAACATTAATTGACATTCTAAAATATTACCATCAATAATCCCATGTTAGTCTCCCTTAGGAAACACTATTGCTAGGACCTAAATGTTACCATCATAAACACTGTAAAACTTCTTGGTTCTAAATAGAATAATCATACACAAGATAGTGATATAGAACCTCACCTCCACCAATAACAACAAGCTTCATCAATCCACCGTGGTAATAATCCCCATATAATTTCAATATTTGCTCTCGCAAATTAATACCCTTCTCCATTGCATCAACCAAGCTCTTTTTATTCCCTTCAGGTATGTGAAAAAGAAATCAAAATAGTTTTATTATTATCAAATAGCTTTAGCAAACAAAATAAGCTGAAAAGCTAATTGACCAACATATGGATTAACATAATCCAACTTACCCCAAAAGAATCTATTTAAAGGATGATTATGAGCAGAAGTATGGCACTGAAGTTGTTGAAGACGGCAAGCTTCGCTTTGTAAAACCTGGTTGAATTCTATGTGCACACCATTATGGTATACGATTGTAAGCCAAAAGCACATTTCATCAGCAAACTAGAAGATAAGAAAGTCGGAGCTCTTTCTAAAGTTCTTCTTTTAAATAAAAATAAAAATCTACCTGAATCTACTGCAAGTACTTCTCGCTCCATTGCCTCCATCTTTACAAGAGGTGAAATAAAGAACTGAGAAAATCTGATGATGAAAGAAACCAATAAAAAGGCTCAACAGAAATATAGCACAATAATGAAATGTAACCAACAACAAACGTTGATGATTAAAAAATTACCAACAATGATACATGATTTCCCAATGGATATCGAGATTATTAAATAATTAATATGTATGATCAAATACACTGGATCGATGATCTATTGGTCTTGTACTTCACCAAACACCGAGATAACTAAAATAACAAAGACATGGGATGGGACTAATTTTACTGGATCAAAGATCTAATAAAATTCCCGATTTTAACTGTTTTAAGCTGTACAACACATACTAATTTTGTTTTATGTTTTACAACACGTGGCTACTGACCAGTAATCTGATGAGCAGTGAAATATTTTAAGAAAATTACTTCTACTCAACCACAGTAGCTAAAACGCTCCAATAAATGCATGATCATCACACACTATAAAGATTTATACTTGTAACCAGTGACAAAAGATGAGTATGAAGTTAAATGCAATTTAGAAGCAAAAGTAGAAAGCAGAACCTATCTGTAATAAGTAATGTGTAAAACCACCTAACAGAAGAGTTTACCTTTTCAAGGCACCCTTCAGAAACTCTCGCTTCACTTCAAAATGGTAGCAGGTGTATTCAGTTTCTGTGTATGCATTTGATGAGCCACCATGCTTGGACAAATAGCTATCATACTAATAATAAAAAGAGTGTCAAATCCTATGCCAATTAAGCTATTTTATGCTTCTAGCACATGCAGTAGGAGTACAATCAACCACAGAAAAGTGAGACTTCATGCCATGGATACAAAGAAATTAGTCTAATCTATCTTAATTAATTTTAAGTTTCATCAGAAAATAGGAGGGAGAATCAGATGGGATTACGACTTAGCTAGACTGTGTATGAAACCACAATGTGAAATCTGACACAGAAGCACTGAAGGACCACTTAGATTACAGTTATGATAGTTAACAACAGTAAAAGATGCAGAAAATTTATCATTTAACCTATCAGTAGCCATACGAAAAGTTGAAACTTTAATAAAGACATTCCTGTGGCATTTAGTGAAAGAATGCAGACTGCTTAGACAACAATAAAATCCAACATAACATGAAGTCGTGAAGAATGTAATACATTTCCATCAAAGGCTTCACATAGTGAAAACTTTCTTGACTGAAGACAGGTAATATTCCTGATGGTGAACTCAGGCACAAATATGACCAAGGAACATGCAGTAAGAGGTATACTGAGTACTATCATGTCATAACAGCAATCTTCAGGTTCAGGTTTTCACTTGTTTACACTATGCTTCTAAACCAAAACAAACATGTTATAGATAAAGTGTTTTCTCAATAATACATAAGAATTCAATCATTTTCAAACAGAAATGAATAGGCAACACATCACATAGCCAAACAGACCTCATTTTCATCTGGAAATTCATCACTCCCCATGAAAAGCATGTGTTCTGCAGATCAAATACATCAAATTTTTATTTTTATTCCAGGATGTCTAAAAAATGCCACACAAGTAAAAATCAAAAATAGGAAGAAAAAAAACACCAAGGTCCTATTTGTATAAACTTCTCAATAAACACTTATAAATGAAGAACCAAGAAAGTAAAATGAATTAAACTTAAGTCAAAACCAACTTATACACTTCAGCTTGCAAAGGTGTTGGATGAGAGAGCTTTTAAGGTCGCAATACATAAGTTGATTCTAACTTACGAGAAAATTTTAATTCATTGTACCTTCCCAGTTTCTTCTCATATAAGCACTTAGGAACAAGTTCATCCAAACAGTACCTAAATGAGGAAAGTATCCAAACCTAAAAAGTGTGCTAGTCCCTGAGCTTCATTCGGGTCAGAGAAGCTGCCCATTCCTACACACATAGCTGCTGCAGCCTGCAAACAAAAAAAATACATAATTCATTCATTCACATTCAAAAACACCAAAGCAACAAACCAAATCACATATAGCACAACCGTTCCCCAATCCCCACTCACATCCCCGCATTTCCACACAGAACCCAGATCCCATCGTCACCAAAACAACCAACCCACAAAGCCACAACAGCAGCACATTGTAAACCGAAGCTAAAATCGAAATGGGCACTCCCCAAATAAGCAGAACACAAAAGAAAACAAATAAAAAACCAACCTTTTTGCTCTGGGCAGCAGCCCCACCACCACCCTTGACCCCATCAACCTCATCATCATCATCCTCCTCCTCTTCATCATCATCATCATCATCATCATATTCTCCTTCTCCCTCTTCATCATCCTCATCTTCCTCCCCATCCTCAACCTCATCCTCCTCTGGAGCACGCTTGGAAGGCCCCTCCGGGTAAATCTCGGGATCATGAACGAGCAGAGCGCGGAGGCCGTTGGGGAGTTGGAGGAGGCGGTACAAACGACGGTCATTGGGGGACTTTAGAACGACGTCGTCGCGGTCTGAAGCACCCTTCATTCCCATTATCAAAGGTTGCTTCTTCCTCTTCCTATTGCGGAGAAAGTGGGAATGAAGTGTGAGTGAGCCTGGTCTGGCAGCAGAGAATCTATTGTGTGCGTTATTTGTAAGTCTAAGCGGCGAAAGGGAAAGCGTAGTTGAGATTGGAGCTTGAAGGAAGAAGGGGTGTGGAAGTAGTAAGCCCAGTGTTCTTGTAGTTTGGTGAGGATAAAGTAGCAAACTTGAGTTTTTGCTCATCTCATCTTCACACCCCCATTCACACCAAATGCTTCCAAATCAATTGGGCCACTTGATTTGATGAAAATAAGAGCTAAAATCAAACAAATTTTCAAAATGTTAACTTGAAAATGAATATAGCAAATAGCTTTAGATCAATAACCACCTTAGACTCTGTTTGGATTTTCATTCAACAACCTTGAACAAACCTATTTTGTGTTCTTGTGTAACAACCAACACATAAAAGAGTAAATAGACAATTTAATCTCTAATATGGTGTCTCACTGTCATGTTACTAATCTTCCAAACTGAAAAAAAAAAAAAAAAAGTTCAAAATGTCTCTGGAAATTTTTAATATTTCATTTACGTCTCTTAAAACCAGCTATTTTTTATCACTTAAGCCAACATGAAAGAAAAAGGATTAATTGGAGGAAATCAAAAATAAAAATAGTTTTAGAGATTTATTTAAGATGAAAATAAGAAGTAATTTGGAGGACTGAATTTACTATGATTAGAATGAATTGTTCCAACACAACAATATATAGACATACATTTGAAATTTAATTTTAATTTAAATTATTAAATACAGATACTTTAATTATTTTAAATGTTGAAATGTTTCGGCATGTCTACGAACATTGTTAACATTTTGAGATATTTTCACAAAATTTAAACCTAATTTTATTATGTTCGTTTTTATCAGACATTGATTAGAGAATATTTATATATATACTCTCAAGTTTTAAAATAGGTGAGAAATTTAATGTTAAAAAAAATTCAAAAACTAATATTATTATACAATAAAAATTAATGAAACCTTTTTCCGAAAAATTTAATTTTGAAAAATCAAATCACATGGTCTTCAAATCCCCCACCGTTTATTGAAGAAAAAGAAAAAAATGATACAATCATTAAAAGAATTTTCTTGAATCAAAATATAATAAAAAGGGAAAATTTTCTTTGAAAAATTAAAACCATAAGTTCATGTTATTCATTTTTATATTATTTCATTTTATTATTTATGTGTAAAAACATATTTTTATATTTTTATTGGTATTAAATTATAAATATTAATATGTGTGAAAATAAAAACAAGTATAATTCGTTTAAATTAGAATTTGATATAAAATTTAATATTTGAGTTATTTATTCCATTATAAAAATTAAATATATTATGTTTATTAATAACTTTATTTCTTTAAGAGATCGAAGAATCGGTCTCTAATTCCATTTTAATAAAAGACGAAAAAAACAGTACTAAAATTGTATTTATTTATTAGTGAAACCATTTTTTAATTAAATATGATTTTTCATTATTTTTATTGAAATTAAATTATATATATAATATTAATTGATTTTATTTAAATATACATAATTTTAACTCAGTTTACTATTGGGAAATTAACAAATATAAAATTATTGGGGTTCATTGATAATATTTTCTATAACAATATATTGATAAAATTAAGGATTATAATTTTCAACAAATTTTATTTTTTTGACAAAAACTATATTTCAGTTTGTATATATTAATACTGAGTTTCTGACAAATAATTAACTGAATACAAAGTTACTTATAAAGTGATTGTTAATTGGGTTTGTGCCTAATTGATGTCTAAGTTCAAAACATTGGCTGATGAAATTATTAAGCCAAAATTGGACTCTATTATTGTACAATGTTCAAAAGAGAGTTGATGAATAATGTTGCAACTTTCCTAAGCATGGATTTTACTTTTTACACACAAATTTTCGAATGCAAGTCTACTTTTTATGACATTTGGTTAGAAGTAAAGTTTTAAATTATTCAAATATTTTAATTTTGCACAACTATTTAAGCTGTGCATTAAACATGTTTGTTATTGTGTAACCTATATGGTTGTGTGATGTTTTTTATTGCTGTTTATGTGTTTATAAATAAATAAATAAATATATATATATATATATATATATAAATGTGTTATAATTAAATCTTGAACATATTTAACCTTGAGAGACGTTGATGTCTCACATTCTTATTGCAATTATTTTGATTATTAATTTTGTAGTTCTTGCCATTTAACCTGTTTGTATTTGTAATGATTGACACTAGTACTAAATATGGTGAAGGATGATGTAATTGAAAAAAAATGACAAATTATGCCACAAATTTGGAAGAAAGTGATGCAAGTTATGCTTTCAAGATGCAAATAGTTTCTTTTTTACGACAATTAATTAGGGATCGCTGTAGAAAAAAAAAAATGTTATAGTATTTTTGTAATAAAATGTAAATTTCAACTATAATGTCATCAGGCATGCTGTAGGACACATTGCTCGACCAAATGATTTAAAATGTACATTATGAAAAAAAAAAGTAAATAAATGTATTCTAGAAATAGATTTTAAGTTTAACTCAATCTTACAAAATTTACTTGTAAGGTGAGATTTGCACCCATTTATAAACTAAAAGGCCTAATTCTTAGTTAACGTGGGATCCCCAACACACCTAAGGCTTAATCTTTAGGCAATGTAGGATCTCCAACACACCTCTCTTATGCCGAGACTCCTATACTCGAACGTAAAATTTATATGTAAAGGTGGTGCAATAGCGGGTGGTATAATAGACCCAATAACCTTGTTAGGATAGGCTATATCAAAAAGTAGACTTTAAGCCTAACTCAACCTTACAAAATCAACTTCTAAAGTGAAGTTTGCACTCACTTATATAAACTATTGAAAGGTCTCATCTCTAGTCGATGTGGAATCTCCAATACAGGTGAGGCTTGCACCTCACCTTACAAGCCGGTTTTGTAAGGTTGAGTTAGTCTTAAAGTCCACTTCTGATATGGTATCAGAGCCTATCCTAGCAAGACTGTTGGCTCATTGGCCACCCGTCCTTACATATAAGTTTCACGCTTGAGTTACATATAAGTTTCACGCTCGAGTTGAGGAGTCTCAGCATGAGGGAGTGTGTTGGAGATTCTACATAGACTAGAGATTAAGTCTTTCAATAGTTTATAAGTGGGTGCAAACCTCACTTTACAAGTCGATTTTGTAAGATTGAATTAGGCTTAAAGTTCACTTCTAATAGTACAACTAATAGAATAGAGCATCAACTACTATGGCTGCTAAAAAGCTTAAGAGTGGAGAGATGGCATGTGGAGTTAGTGTTGTTGTGTGGATCAAATGTATAAGAATATGAATTTTAAAGACAGAAATAATATAAGCGTTCACGAGTATGTATCTTCTAGACATCAAGAAAATGATAGAGGATGAAATATATACAGACAAAAAAAGGAACTTTGGAGATTTCATGTAACATCATCTAATCCTCATGTGTTTTTTCTCAAGAAAGATAAACAAAAGATGAAAAAGAAGATAAAGACATGAAAATGAAAATATTTTTTATATTTTTTATTAAAAAATAAAATAAATAATTCAATAAATACAAGTAATATATTCATTATTTTTCTAATTAAAAAGAGATAAAGTAAAGTAAAGAAGTAATAGAGACTAGACATTTAAAAACAACTAAAAAAATATAATTTGATTTTGTAAAAAAGAACAAAATAATATAATTGATATTTAGATTCTTCTAGAAGTCTTGTATCCATATTCTTTGATAATTCCACAAGCTGGTAGAAAATATCTATGAAATCCAACTTGGAACAAATACTCTTTAAAGATTAACAAATTAATGTTTTAGTATAAATGTTAGTCAGTTCCTTTGTAGTAGAAATAAAAAGCAAATGGATGAGTCACTTCTTCAATTTTTCCTTAACAATGTGTGATAATCTATTTCTATATATTTCGTATACTCGTAAAAACTAAATTTATTGCAATGTATCTTGTTGAGTCATTATCACAGTATAAAAAAGATGGTTGTTCAAGAGGACTTTAAAATTTTAAAGAAAATTGATTAGCTATTGAATTTGACATATAACAGTAGTCAGTGTCTTGTATTCAATTTCACAAAAATTCTTTAATATTGTTCCTTACTTTTTTAATTTCTAAAATATAAGAGAATTTCATAGATACACACTAAAGTAGTCACTAATTACCTTGAATGATTGTAGGTGCCTTAATCACTATCACAAATGAGTAGAAGTACTATAAGAGAAAACAAATCAAGACTTGGAGTCCTTAAATATATAGGAATTATAATTATTATAGTATAGTGGACAATTATAGACTTAACAAGTAACTGAAAAAGTTTCTAAATAGAAAATATTATATCTGGTTGGATATTAGTGGGATATTTCTAAATAGAAAATATTATATTAGGTTGGATATTAGTGAAATATATAAACCTTTTAATCAAATTTCTGTAGGCTTGAACATTAAAATAAAACACATTTCTAGTAGAAGACAATTTAGAAGGAAAATGATACTGAAAGTAATATTTTTATGTCCTCAGAGCGTAAACTACTATTGTGTTATGTATATTATAGAGGATTCATTAAGCAAAATGCTTCTTGTTTTATATATATATATATATATATATATATATATATATATATATATTATTTGACTTGTTTGTTATTTATCAACACGTTATCAATTTTATTTACTATTTTGTTAATATTATTAGTGTTTCCTCAAGTAAAGTTTATCCAATGTTAAATGAGACAAACTTCAAACTTAAGAAAGTTGTATATATTGTTCTTGACGAGATAGATTTGGATTTGACACTAAGGTTAGAATGAGCCACTTGTTAAGTTTCACTCGTGTTTTTGTTGTTTCCTTGACTTTTCTATTTTTTCCTATATAAGGCAGCTCTGTTTTCATGTTTTGCTATAAGTTCAATTTACACAAAAATAAAATACTATTTACGTGTCTTTATATAAGCTCTTCTTTCTCCCCTATGCGTTCTCCTTCCATTGGAACTGGTGTATCCTACAAAACCTTTTTTATTTTTATTTTATTTTGCTTTTCTCTTTTCCTTTACAAATATGGTATCTTCAAAATGTGTCATTGGATAAATAAAGCACCGTCCAACCCATGCATGTGTTGGGATTTAAACTTTAATCCCCCAGTGGAAACTTACACCGGAATGGCAGTGGTAAAAGAAAATATTATTACCGACAGTAAAATTTGTAGCGCCGGTAAATGGTAAATTACAGTTACCACA
>Ga0099824_1006077_pt1 | contig 16741 bp, 7 predicted proteins | sample SiratrowhiteBW_FD_76837 | JGI IMG/M metagenome (GOLD analysis project Ga0099824, IMG submission 76837) | Root nodule microbial communities of legume samples collected from California, USA - Siratro white BW | ecosystem: Host-associated > Plants > Roots > Nodule | place: USA: California...
AAATAAACAATATTATATAATATACATATATAATTTATATAATATATATATATATATATATATATATATATATATATATATATATATATAATTATATAATTGGTAAGTTAAAAACACTTTAAAAATATTAGTTTCATAAATAAAAGTTAATCAAATTATAAATTAAATTAATTGAACCAAATAAGTCTGTTCAAGCTTCATAGTTATATAGAAAATCGGGACTTTAAATTTTAGTTTCTGCTATGAGTAAAGTAGTACATGATTTCCAGGTGAATCTTAAGTTTTAAGGCTCAATTAACGTTCCAAGTTATTGCGAGTACAATTCACATCTTTACTGAATTTTAAATACATTAGGAACTTTGATTGAAGAAGTTCCTGGAGTAACAGCAGAACTTGAAAACTGTTACGCCAGAAGAGAAAATGAAGAAGGGATAGACGGCATATTAACACGAAGAAAAACCCTTTGACACAAGCCACAAATCTTCTAGTAGAAAGTTATACCAAACATATATAATACTCAGTGGATTAATAGAAAAAGTTAGAAGAAGATTTAGAATCATTCTAATTAAAAACTCAAACACTATCTGAACCATAAAAATATGTTCATAGGAATAATTGATTCATTGCACCAGATTCCTCCTCCGACAGATGTTTGATGAAAAAAACTCACCATGCTGTAAATCATAATCAGTGGCTATTTTCTTGACAAATAATTAATGGCAGAACCGAAAGTACACAAAAGAAGAACAGGAACAACATGAATCCATTATGAATGAAAAGTTAACCGAAGAAGAAGGATGGTTATGAAGAAATCACAGCCACAATATGAATAATATTGCTAAGCCCACAAAACGAGCATAAGTATCAGAATATCAGATATCCTTATAGATAATGATGATACACGTGCTACCCCAAGTGAAAAAAGTTGGCCTTTTCCATGTGCTTCCCCTCCTCTTCAGAAGAACAAAAGTAGGAGAAAAGAAATTTGGACCAAATTTATTAACTTTTTTTCTATGTTATAAAGGGAACCATAAATCTAAAACTATATATCACTGCCTGGCTCCATCCTGTCTGCCTTTGTGTTTTATCCATCTATCTAGACTAGACGATAAATCTTTATTTTTTTGGAAAATTAAGAAAAAAGAAAGGTGGGAAGAGCAAAGTTACATTGCAATCCTGAGGATTCCAAATTGAGGAGAAATGATACAACCTCGGCTCTTGTCGGCGCAGCATGAGAAGGTGAAAATGTTAGCTTATGTTGTTGGTGGTTGTGTGTTGAGGAAGAGAAAGAAAAGGAAGTGTGCAAAAGCTTTGTTCTTCTCTTCATTATTGTTGTGTCTGAGAGAGAAGGAAAAGAAGCATGGGATAGAATAGGATAGGAAGAGAATGGTATATAAGAGAAGAGAGGAGAAGAGAAGTGTGTTTTGTCTTGTCCGTGCGGCAAAGCAAATGCGTTTTTCGGCCGGTGACGGGCCTTTTTCGGCTTACGCTTTGTCCCCTTTTTTTTCGTAAGACACAAAACTCTCCTTTTCTCTTTCACATATTACCATATTAATTATTAATTACATTATCTTTTCATTGTGTTGGCGGATTAATGTTCTAGTGTTCGCCATATCGTAAACCATCACATGTGTGCGTATGAGAGAGTGTGGATGCTGACGGATTTTTTAAGCAGTTCTTGGCCGGTTTTGTGCGACAAAAATTGGGTCAAACCCATCCTTCATTTTTGACTATTTAGATTTGTACCAACAACATCTCTTTTCAAACCCTTCTTCCCATGCCACACTTCAGGTTAGAGGGCTGGATACACTCCTCATTAAAACTAATCACAAACCATAACCTAGTTTCTCATCTTTTTCCCCATCATAACTTGTATTCGGATACTAAATTCCGAAAAATTATTCTGTTACCAAAATAACTAAATAAACCACAACATTGAACATCCAATACTACAAGTTTTAAACTCCATACAAAGAAACTCAACTCTTTTTTCAATCCTTAGGGTATTCACCGAAAAAACTGTAAGATATTGCCCCTATAAATATACTACAATCCTAATTTAGGGAGAATAATTTTTCTAGTTTAACTTTGAATTTAAACAAAATTGACATCTGATAACATTCAAAAACTAACTATCATCATTTTTATTAAGAATTCAAGAAAAGTAATGAATGTATTTTTTAGATAGAAACAAAACTTAAAGTATTTTTTAGATAGAAACTTAAAGTTACTTTCATCCAACCATATTTTATTTTTAGATACAAGATTCTATTTATTGAAGCATTTATCTCTATAAGTACAGAAAAACTTAACAAATAAGATATTACATTAAAATATTTGTGTACATTTAATTGTTATCCCTCACACAAAAGTTAAGAATTGAAATCTAAGTTAACTCTTTTGACCTTCTAAAGTGAGAGATTGAGGATTCACTTTTCTCATAAGTTTTCTTCTTGCTCTCTTTGTATGCTTATTCATCATTGTCATTCAAGTATTGTTGTTGAATATGATATCTATGCTTATGAAACATTTAGCTTGCATGGGTTCAACCTCTATAACTTGTATTATTTCACTTATATTTTTATGTTTGTACTTCCAATTTATTTGTCTTTAACATGTGCAAATGTCATCAAACATCTTCAAATTAGTATAATTTGTTGGCTTTCCATTCCATATTATCACGAGAGTCTTAAAATTTAAAATAGACTATAAACATTTGTTTATCAAATAGATAACATTATTTGTTGTTTTTTTCTAAAAGAATTTAGGCTAACTAAATCGTATCATGTGTTACCCGCTCAAAAAGTATTTGATTCATTCTTTCAACAAAATCATTTGATTGAAATATAGTCACTATCTTTAATTAAAAAGTAATATTTTTTATTAATGATTCAAACCTTAATTAATCATTTATTAATTAGTAATAATTTTAATTTTTGAATATATAATTATGATAAATATTTAAACAAAACTTAAAAATCATATTGTAAACCTCCAAATAATAATAAAACTCGTAAAACCCATTAAGAAAAAAAAATCTTTAACAATCCCGTTTACAATTTTTCGTATTTTATCTGATTTTTCCGTGAGTATATATAAATATAAAACTAATATTCAGATTAGATATATGGTAATCAACATAAGCAAGTTTTAAAAGTCACTACTATGATTTGAACACTATTTCCACTGTGACCCACTACTTGTTAGGTATAAATTTATTCGCACATAAATAAACCTATATAGACATTAATCTTTCAGATGAAAGAATAAAAAAATTTAAATATCTCTCCTAATTTTAGAGGAATCCTTTATAAAAATTTGGTTGGTTGTGATCTTTAACAAACGTGGTAATTGTATTTGAAATGTTTGATTAGAGGTGAGTGTCCAGTGTGAATGAGACTATAATCAGATGGGATTTGCATTTACTGAGACGAACTTCGAGAACTTCTGACGCTCACCGTGTTTACTGGGTTGTTTGGTGGAGATTCCAATTTCAACCAAAATTAGGGGCAAAAAATAACACCTTACATTATACTCTTGTATTCTGTGCCTTTGTGTTTGTGGAACTGCAAAATTATTAAAATCATCGAATGGAACGATCAATTAACAAAGTTTTGGCACGTGCGGTCTCCAAAAGTGGTAAAAGGATATGAACGACCATTTTCTTTGACCGAACAAGAGGCGTGATTAGGAATTATTTACAAATTTAACTTTAATCTATCTCAGTTCAAACAAATTAAATTCATGTTTAGAAAAGTTCTCCCCAAAACAAGTTTCCGATATATTTGCACAAGAAAAAAAAAACTATAAATTAGAATTAATTAATTCATAAAAACATTTACATAAAAGGCAAATACAATATTCCTCAACTCAAAACTTTAAATTAACGAGTTTGCACATTATTGTTTATCTTAATTTTTTATCAGCTTCCTACTTATCTTTAATTTCTAACTAATATAATTACTTTTGGTTAAGGAAATATGATGTCCAAGTTGTAATAAATTGCAGGCATATGCTGCTGTTAAATTTGCAGATGCATGTCTTCATGCCCTGAGAGGAGAAAATGAGAATAAATTTTAAAAGTGTATAGTGTTTTCAGAACTATGGGGTGCAGAAGAAAAGCATGGAGGTGCAGGAAGAAGTAATCCTGTCTGCAACTTAGGAAAGCAGACATGGGCCTTACGATTTTATTATACGGACACAGAACAATAATGTTGGGCCATGATACAGGGCTTCACACCATAACATTAGATACAACAAAATTCACAAACTGAACGAAAATAAACTCTAAAGTATTTAACACAAAGTAAAAAAGAAAAAAACATGTACCGTAATTCAAAGTATAAATAACTTTTAATAATTTCACCTTATTCAATAAAATATTCTTAAAATACATTTTACTTAATTTAAATTTATACTTTTAATGACTTCTTTGATTTTTTATGATATCAATTATTTGATTTTTAAAAGGGAAAAAAATCTGAATCAAAACATGTTATTATTAAATTGATTTTTCCTCAATTAGCATGAAAAAGGTAGTTTAAAGGATGAATTTCATTTTGAAATGTGAATGAGAAAATTAAATGAAGTTAACCAAGTCACAGTGTCTTTGAATAAACAGTGTGAAGGAGAAATGAAGAGATGTGATAATCATTATAATAAGTATTGCGGTGTCTGCAATAATAAATGAAGTCAAAGAATAGTAATGAGGTGGAACAACACTAAAAGGTAGATCTTGTGGGCAACCACACAACACAAATAGTCCATAACTCCAGCTACTACTTGGACTTCTCATAATACTTGTACTCTTGCCATCATAAAAAGGGTGTTTCACCACAATGTTGCAATTTAGGTTCTTTATTATCACAATAGTCAGAAAAAATTTGAATGTATGTCAACTTGTCTAAAAATTTGTGTTGTTTAATCAAAAATACATAACCAAAGGCAGCACTTTTGAATGAATCACCACCATTTTTCTTCCAAGAAGAAGAAATGTGAGATGTTTGACCTGATTGTCAAAAATTCCAAATGCAAACTGCTAAATGAGAATCTTAAGAGGGAGAGGTTGGAGAAATACTCAAAACAAACAACTGCCAGAGAAAATGCAGAAGATGACACAAAATTTTCAATTCGTCATGTTTTCTGATATAACTTTTTTAAAATACACTTACTATATAGCCAAATTTATAAAAAAAATCGTAATATTTTATCAGTTTCGTTTTATTCACACTTTTTTACTAAATATATATACTAAAAATGTTAAATTTAAATATAAATAGAGACCAATACCATATATTATGTGAATTTATTTTTTTTATCTAATTTGTGACAGTAAATATTTGTTATTACACAGAATTTCAACATAAAAATGACTGAAATCATATATTTTAAAAGTTAGATAACTAAATCCATTAAGTTAAAAATAAGCAATCAAATTTAAAATTTTTAAATAAAAATATTTTTCCTTAAAAAAATTATTGAAATCATTCATGTCATGGGAGCAACTGTGCGTGTCCAGGCAAATCCATTTCGTGTCTGAGTTTTGATAGATTTTTGGGTAAAGTGGTTTGTCTTTTTGGGACAGATTCATCTCTTCTCTTCCTTCTTTCAATCTTCATCTCTCTTTAACTTTTCATTTTTATTCTTTCCTTTTTTCACTTTCTTCTTTCATTTTTAATTTCAGTTTGTCCGATGAGAATATTTACTTAATATTTTTTATATAAATTTTTTTTCTAAATATTTCTCATATAAATTATTTATTATTTAAATATTTGAAAAATAAGATTAAGATGTTACTAAATTTAATATTATATATATATATATAATAAAATAAATCACAAACTCCTCTTCCATATAATATATCTCTTTTCAAAATATATCTCCAAAACATTAATTTTCAATTTTTTTAAATAATTTGAACTTCGAAGCCTTGTTTTGTGTTGTAACGTGTTGGATTTATCTTGCACATAGGACCACTCACAAAAATTAATGTATAGATTTTGTCCCATGCCGATGGTGTCTCCATTGTGGAGAGCTTCTTTGGTAGAATTCCGTGTTCCAATGCTCAAAATCCATTATGTATTACTTCTTTTTCTTTTCGATCAATTACTTTCTACGGAGAAATTAAACAACATTCTATCTTAAAATTAATATATCATGAAATTAAATATGATGAAAAAAAAAACATTTCATTTCACTTTTTTCGATTGAATATTCAAATTTATTGGCCCACCCCTATTTTAGATTAGACACTTAACCCAAAACTACATTGACAAATTAACCCAAATATAAACAACCAAACTCCTCCTCCCACATGCAATTTAAAAAAAATAAATAAAGAAAAAACTCTTTAAAAATATTACAAAAACCAAATCATGTGCCAAAAAATTACGCAATGCTTGTTCAACCCACAATCCAGCTCGGGAGTCTGAGCTTCAATTTGTCATCGTCTACCGCAAAATCAGTAAAAAAAAATCAATTTTTAAGAGCTTAATTCTAACTTGGTTTTCCTTTTTCCATAAAATGTTTTTAAAACTATTTCAAAAAATATATAATTAATAAATTAAAAATTTTAATTTAATTATTTATACAATAAAAACAATTTTTTTTATATTTAATTTGATGAATTAATAAAGTTATTTTATTCAATTTGAACTATATTTTAAATTTATTATTAATAATTATTACTATTAATTTAAATTTATTTTAATATAAAATAAAAAATAAAGTATTGATTTAATAATTTAAATTAATAATAAAAATTTAAATTTAATTGTTATATTAAAATTATTAAATTATTAAATTTATTATTAATAATATAAAATTATTTATTTTTAATTAACTAATCTAAATTTTTTATTATTAATCTAAATTTTTTATTAATTTAATTTGTATTGATCTTTTTTAAGTTTTTTTCATTTAAGTAATATTAAATTAGTTTATTAAAAGATTTTCTTTGAACTCTTATTTGGGTAAGCAGAGTGTATTCTTTTCATTATCTTAGTTTGATATCATAGTATTTATGTCATTGAATATAAGAGTATCATTTCCGGACCTATAACATGGTTTATAAATAGTGTCTCAAAACTTGTGTTACACATTAATGTCATTTACGCATATCTGTTATGGTGAATTCCCATATTAGTGTTTTTTTGTATCAGACTAAATATAAAAATATATTTATAAATATGATTTGAATTAATTATTTTATAAATGTTACTTAACATAAGCAATATATGTTTGATGAATTTATTTTTAAATGACATTGCTGTATTTAGTAGCCAACTTTTCATGAATTTTTATGTTTTTTTAGTATTTAGACACTATTTACAAAATGTACATATATTTCAAGCATGTAAAGAAAAAAAGGATTTAAAGAAGTCACTTTAACCAACTATTTAAATAAAATTTAAATAAAAATTCTATCAACAAAATTTATAAACAAATACAATGTATTAAATTAAAGGACATATTATTTCAAATTTCTATTTAGTGTGACACTCAATAATAATTCATTCCTATAAATTAAATTTTAAAAACTAAGATTAGTAGGTTCAAAAAATAAAGTAGCACAAACTAAATTTCAACTTAGTAGCAAAGTTGAAAAATTCCATGTTTGCATTTTTATGGAATAATTTGGTAATTTTTTTGGAAAATTAATTGGATTGAGTGATTTTTTTTCCAACGACCTGATTCACTGTGTATTATTTTTCTTGATTTCTTTTAAAGGTGTCAGATGATAAGATCATTTACCCATCATAAAATAAACTATTTAAATAAAATTTACCTTTGTTTTATTTTATCATCCAGCTATTTGAATTTTTGATAAATTTTTCATCCTTATGTTAATCCCTCCTCTGAATGTTCAGTCAGACCTAACCAAAGAGCCCCATCTTTAGTACAACCGTGACCCTTTTCCCTCATGCTACACAGTTTATGAACCTTCATCTCGTACATTCCACCGTCGTGGTTTTGGATTCAGACTGAAAAAAGAAAAAAAAAAAAACACATTTTATTTACAATGCGCAACTCATCCCAATGAAATAGGTACTGAAACTTCTTTTGAGTTTGGAAATGGCATAGGGCAAGTGGTGTACAACTTTCAATTCCAGTCTTCTTTTTCCTTGTTATTGCACATGCACCAACGCATGTGATAAAACTGTGCATGCTCCTTATTTCTCTAAATCTAACCTTTTCTGACCTGACTGTACAGAGAAATTGTGGCTCAAAAGATTATTATGGTTGCTAGCAAGGCATCCCAAGCAAAGGTTTGGCCACATACCAAGGTCAATCTCATTAAAAAAAATAACAACACTTTATTGTAAGGTGAAAACTAAATTCAATGGCTACAATTCTCTTGGGATTATATCAAGGCCAGCTACCATTTGTTCCAAGGACTGTGGTCCACAACCAGACTGATGGTGGGTTAACGCTAAGATTTGAACATTCATATAAATAGATCACAGGATATATTTTTTTAGTTATCCCCACCCAACCTCTCTTTTGTTATTTAAAAAGGGAAATTTTTCTATCCTTTTTAACGCCACAAAATCTCGTGCCACTGAGCTAATTTTATCTTTTGGGTAAATGAAAAAGCAAAAGGAAATGATTAATCTGTTAACTTCTTCAAATAAGCTAATCTGATTGCTAGACTTCAGTCACAGCTCAGGCTCGCTAACAGCACAACAACGGCTGCAACATAAAAGTTAAAAGTAGCACTGCATGATGAAGACGATGACTTTATAAGAAAATACCCCCACCAATCCTTCCTACTGTACAAAAACCCTTTAAAAAAATCCAAACACTAACACCTTCAGCTTAAAATAAAAAAAACCCAACCCCAGAAGACAGACAGAAAAGGATAGTAACCGAACATGCTATTGCAAACCAAGGGAACTAAAATGAAACACCCAATAGAGCATTTCAAATGCTCAGAAGATCGGGTGGTGGAGATTGTGAAGGATTTTGATGATCTTTAGAGACTGTGGAGGGAGATTCTAAAGCATTGGATGATGACAAAGAGGATTCTGTCAAGTCTTCCTGTTTAGAAGCAGGTGGCTTTGGAAGCTCTGTCAGCATTTGGACAACTTCACGCATGGTGGGTCTCTCCACAGCCTGTTCTTCGACACATAGCATGGCTACATAGAAAACATGCATCACTTCGTGGAGGGGAACTGACGAAAGCCTAGGATCAAGAACTTTAAGAACTTCTTCCTTGTTAGAGTCCGTCATTTTCCTTGCCCATTGCACAATGTCCACACCGTCACCAAATTCCCCAACTGGTTTCCTGCCTGTTACAAGTTCTAAAAGAACCACGCCGAAACTGTACACGTCGCTTTTTTCATCAACTTTCAATGTGTAGGCATACTCTGCAATGAAACATCAATCAGGAATCATAAACTGAAACGAAGCAGACTAATTTGAAACTATAAGTAGCAACCAAACATGAAACAGCTATCATAAACAAATAAAGTAGGCCACCTTAATTAGAAACTAAGAAAAACAAAGGCAATACGTGAAAAGTGTATGTAGTTCTATATATATGATATTTTGCCCATAACCATCAGTTTTCTGTTGCAATGATTCTCACCTATGACTACAGTATTATCTACTCCATAGGTGAGGGGAGCGGGCTATGGTAAAAAATCAAATTCAAACGGAGCAGAGCTACCTACCATTTACTTTCAGTACTTTGGCTTAGAAATAAATAGACTAAATAAACAAGGAGACCAATCGAGTGATCATTTAGGTATGATACATAATCAAAGTAAAGAAAAACCACATGGCAATGTTAATTAATTTAGAGGCATCACCTGAATATCAACAGTCAACACCTAAACGCGATGGTGAGTAAATGAGTCAAATTCTCAACAATAATTGAAGGTACAAACAGGGCCGGAAAACAAGTTGCCACATCCATGTAGTAAGGCATTAATTATGACAAAATTGAACTGTACCTGGAGCTATGTATCCGTATGAACCAGCAATAGCAGACATGCATTCAGATGTCCCAGAATCTTGCAGGAACTTGGCAAGCCCAAAATCAGCAACATGGGCTTCATGATTAGAATCAAGAAGGATGTTGTTTGACTTCACATCACGGTGAACAATGAGCGGAGAACAATCATGGTGCAGATAGCAAAGCCCTTTGGCAGCCTCCACGGCAATTTTACACCTTACGTCCCAAAGCAAATGACCCCCCTTCTTTCCATGAAGAACCTCACCCAAGCTTCCATTGGGCATGTACTCATAGACCAAAAGGTTAGTCTCATGATTTGAACAGAAACCCAACAATCTAACAATGTGCCTGTGTCGGATTCGTCCAAGTGTCTGAATCTCTGCGTTGAACCCATGGTCGTGGGAAGAGCCTCTACTCATAGCCGGAAGCCTTTTCACAGCAACATGATCCCCGTTAGGCATAGCCCCTTTGTAGACAATGCCTGCACCTCCTTTGCCTATAATATTATCCTCCTTCAAGCAATGCAAAACATCATCAACGGTGAATTCCAAACGTTGGAACGCAGTCAACTTCCATGCACGAGCCTCACTGGCCTTCTTCAATGAACGAGCCTTAAATATTGCCGCCACAGCAAAAGCAATGGAGCATAAAAGCAACCCGACAACAAGTACAAGCTTCATAGAAGACGAGAGTCCTTTAGAATGAGGTTGATGTGCACCGTTGGCAACCCCATCCTTGCAAGCACCTAAATAGGGGCCACAGAGGTCAGGGTTTCCCAAGAAAGACGTGTAGTTGAAGTAGCTGAATTGACCAGTACCGGGCACCAAACCAGACAGATTATTGTACGAAAAATCAACAGAAGTTAAGCTTTGCATCGAGGATATTGAAGAGGGAATGCTACCCACTAAATGATTAGTTGAGAGATTAAGGTAATTCAATATCCTCATTCCAGTAATCTCATTTGGGATCTCTCCTGAGAGCTCGTTGCGGCCAAGGTCTAGAAAAGTCAACAACTTACACTGACCGATCTCAGGTGGAATACGGCCCGAGAACTTGTTGCCACTAAAGTCAATCTTTGAGAGCTGTTGCAGCCTCCCAATCTGAGGAGGGATCCGACCCGAAAACATGTTACCGTCAAGAAGGAGCTTTTGCACGCCGGAGAAGTTACCAATGGAAGGAGGCAAAGCCCCAGAAAGCTGGTTGTTAGAGAGAGTTATCAGACCAAGATCAACAGCTACAGAACCCGCCTCCGGAAACTCTCCAGAGAGATAATTATCCTGAAGCTCAACCTGGGTGAGTTTGGGAAGTCCAAAAATCCCTTTCGGAATGGACCCATTTAGAAAGTTGTTTCCCATTCGAATCCGAGTAAGGGATTCACAACTCCCAAGCGCTTCCGGAATTGGACCGAACAAGAAATTTCCGAGTGTTATCAAAGTCTTGAGAGTGTTCCCAGAACAGAGGTAAGGAGGCAAAACCCCAGTTAATTTGTTAGAAGAAAGATCAACACAGCTCAGTCTCCCGTTCTTGCCTAAACCCTTAGGAATGCTACCTGTGAAGTTGTTTTCCCACAACTGTACCACTTCCAGCGCCGGAAGGTCCGCTATAAACTCCGGTATCGCTCCGTGAAGCTTGTTCCTGAACAGGTTCAGCAGCGTAATATTCTTCAGCTCGCTGAAACTCGCCGGAATCTCGCCGGAGAGCATGTTGTTAGACAAATCCATCGATTTCAGGCTCTTCAGGTTTCCCAGCTCCGGCGTCAGAGGCCCCGACAGATCATTCACCTGAAGGAACAGCGTGTCCAGCTTCAGCAGCTTACTAAGCGCCGGTGTAATCTCGCCGGACAAACCACACTGCGCGGCGTCCAGCCTCACCAGTTCTGACAAGTTCCCGATCTCCGGCGGAATGCCGCCGTCGTAGGTGTTGTAGTAGCCAATGTAGAGCTCCCGGAGGCTGGTTAGGTTCCCGATCTCGGGTGGTATTTTCCCGTCGAGCTCGTTCCCGGAGACAGCGAGATACTCGAGGCGCGGCCACTGTCCGTACTCCGGCGGTATCCGGCCGGAGAAGAAGTTCCCGCCGAGATGCAAATGGCGGAGGTTGCGCATCTGCGCGACGGCCAGAGGGAGTTCGCCGGTCATGTTGTTGTTGTAGAGGTCGAGGACCTCGAGGCTCTGGAGGCGCGAGAGCTCGGGAGGGAAGGTTTGGTTAAAGCCATTGTTGGAGAGGTTGAGGAGGCGGAGGGCAGAGAGGGAGGAGAGCGCGGGAGGGATGGGGCCGGAGAACTTATTGGCGGCGAGCGAGAGATTGGAGAGGAATGGGAGGTGAGCTACGTCGGCGGAGAGAGTCCCGGAGAGGCCGAGTCCGGTGAGGTTGAGAGCGATGACGTGGCGGCGGGCGTCGCATGTGACGCCGCGCCAGGAACAATAAGAGGTGGAGGCGTTCCAGGAAGAGAGAACCGGTGGAGTGGCATCGGTGATGGCTGAGCGAAGAGAGAGAAGAGCTGTGTAATCTGAGAATGGCAGTGAAAGGATTTGAGGAAGATGGAAAAACAGAAATAGAAAGAGAATACTCATTGGGGTATGGAGGAGAAGAGAAGAAAGAGTGTGAAGAAAGAGAAAGAGAAAGAGTGACACCCCCAACTGAAACTCACTTATCTTAAAGAAGAGGGAATTTTGTATGAATCCTAATTCAACCCTTTTTACCTTTTTGAAATAAGGGGAAAAGGAGAAATGGGATTACCCATTAATGATTGAATCACAGCAATGGTGATTGATGGTTGAATCTTGAGTTGTTGGTGCAGAACTGGTGGATGTGGATCACTCCCTCACCAACTCTATCATTCTTTTAATCAACATCATTATTCATTCGATCTCATTTATCCTAACCTTAACTTCTCATGCCAAACCACGTTACTCTTTCTGTTAGGGAAACACATAACCATGTTGTCGTTCTTTTTTTTTAAGTTGTTCTTAAACATTTTGTGTAAATTCCGTCAAACCAAATATTGCACATGTAAATTATCTACAAATAACATTTATGCAAATAATATGGTATTTCTTATTTAAAATACACATCTTTTTAGGTCCATTTTAATGACTCAAAATTATTAGTTAATAAATGTATAATATAAAAAAAAAGTTACAATATATATACATATAGAGATATTTTGTAAAATTTGTAGGAGGCTGATAGTCCCTTACTCTCTTTTATTAAGTTAATAATCTAATTATAGTAAAATAATAAATATATTTAATAAAATATAACAATATTCATTACAAAAAAGAAACTATTTAGATATCATATATCAGTTTTTAGTTATCAAATGAAATAATTGTTAATTGTGACCAAAATAATTTAATTTGGTTATTAAATAATTTAGTAACCAATTAGGTTAGGATAATTGATATCTAACATTAGCTATCAAGGTGTCAGTGACTTATGTTATTAGATTATAAATTGATATCTAATTAAGTTAGAGACTAATTTAGAATTTAATGGTATTGGTCACTAAAACTTTGGTGGTCAATGGTAGATACCAATTATTTTGACTTAATTGGTCACTAAATTCAATCATTATTTTTTTTAGTTATTTAGCAACAAAAATCTAATTTGATAACTATTTTGATCACAATTAGCAACCATTTTATTTGATAGCTAAAAGTTGGTCTTTAAATAATTTTTTTCTAATAATGATTATAATATCAATTGTTTATAATATTAATAGTAGTAATAAGAATTGTGTCTCAGTGTCATTTTTTTATTTTTTAAAAATTTTTGTTTCTGAAATAATTTTTATCTTTTTCAAGATCATATTGTATGTAGACAGCGAAAGATAAAGCAGTATATATTTGACAATTTTTTTTTTGTTTGTAAATTTTTACATTCTCTCATATCTTTCTATTATTTTTTTTAATGTGGTGCATGCATAATTTTACCAAAAGTATGACACGTAAGGTAATAGAAATTAATTTGATACAATTCATTTTAATAACATGATGATTATAAATCAAGGATAATTTGATTTGTCAACTCATAAGAGCATAAGAGTATGAGAGTTGTAGATATTATTTTACAAATTAGTTTTATAATTACGTAACATGTTTTTGGAACATCGGTTTTAGTTAGTAAAAATGAGAAGGAATGATTATATAACGATGATATATTTCTAAAGTGGCATCAAAATAATGTAGCAACTTTGGTAGAATATATAGAATTGAATTTTGAAAGTGCGGAAATTTATGGTGCAACTCATTTAGGAGTTTGGGATTTACTCATAAATATTGTTTTTTTGAAAATTTATTAATTTAATTGTTTTTAGTATTGTTTTGGTTTCTTGTGTTGGAACATATTAATGTTTTGGATTGTTGTTAAGTTTTTATTATACAAAGATTTGGTGGAGTTACAGTGAAATTGAATATCTCTAATAAATCTACTGAATTTGCATAATCTCTAATAAATCTAATTTAGAAGTTTCAACTAATCTTTTTTAGTTTGGATTGGTTTTCTATGCAACCTGGAAGATTATAATTATTAAATATTAGTTTCATTGTTTTGGTTTATTTTTTATGCGCGGGGACATATTATTATTTTAGATATTATTATTTTAGATTGTAATTGTGTTTCCATTATAGGAAAATTTGGTGGAACTAGGGGTGAACTGAATATGTCCAGTCATTCTTAGTTTGAATTAGTTTCATATAAGTTTATGTAAAACAAGTTGTTTTGAGTGTTTCAAATGTGATAGGTGAGTTAAAATTATTAAAATGATTAGTCATTAAATCTGTCTTACTTTGTTGAAATTTATTGTTTTTTTGCATTTTTTTAAGTGAGAGATTTTTTTTTCAATAAAAAAGAAGACAAGACAAATTTACTTCCTCTGTTGAACTTTACTGGTAAACAATAATTATTTATATCAAGTGATTGTTCTCTAACAATTATTGTTTAATCCAAGTGATTTTTCTCCAAAAATGTCAATGGATAGTTCAAACGAACAAATTTTATTGAGAAATTTCTACCAAACACAATTAACTCTTTTTGACTTGTGGTGATTTTATAGACGTTACTATTGTTTCTTAACTTCAATTAAGCAATTTATTTTGATATGCTAAAAAACCTCTATCAATTAGATACCAAGATCAAATATAGTTTATAATTAACTCGTTCGTTGTGATAAAATCCTAGGTAGTTAGAGAGGCAATACTAATATCGATAATCAATATTTTTCTAAAATGTATTTTTTATATATTAATTATCACCATAATCAATATAAAAGTATAGTTTTGAAGTCAATTATAATTTCACGTAAATTTTAAAACAATTATGAAGAATAATTCTGCAATCTTATTTTCTGCAAATGTGAAACCAAAAGGTTGACTGGATTGATTTGAAAGAGAAAGTGCAATTAATTTAGTGTAACTTAGATAGAGTCTTAGATAGAGTCGAAATGACATGATCGATTTTATAAAACATGTGATGCCACGATTTCAGTTCTTACCTTTTTTAGAAAAATAACTTTTTGAAAAACATCATTTTTTGTATTTGTTAATAGATTTGTATTATTATTTTTTTATGAAATTATGTTGTCATTAAAAACTATATTTTGAATATTATTTATTTATTATTGTGATGTTTTTAATTTAAATTTATAAAATTTGATTAATAGCGTTATATTTTATAAATTTTTGGATTTCAAATATTTTAAATCTGGATTGAATTTATTAAATAATGTTGATGACATATTGTTTTTTAGTATAAACTGGTTGAATTTTTTTTAGCATTTCCATAAAATAAATCACTTCATCATCTTCTTAGGTATCTTTATTATTCCTTGAGAACATCTCTATTGTAAGGGTCATACACATGATTATTAGTTAAAATTTGAATTATACATTTTCGTCACAAAAAATTATATGACATAAAAAAAGTCAGAAAAAATAAATTAAAATATGATAAAATAACTCTTGGAAGATAAGCTTGGTAATTTTTGGATAAAAGCCATGCAGATACGTAAAGCATTTTGAAAGGAGTATGCAGGTTAGCCACACCCCCATAATTGTACCAATTTTGTAATTGATCACAGTTTTAATTACTGTTAGCATTGCCAAAATTGAAATTAAGGAAAGTGTACTTGGCTAGTTAGGCATGCCCTCATCGAAATAAGGAACACGAGTAAGCAGAAACCCTTATTCCACTTCTGTACAACGATGATGCCAAAAGGACAGTGCTGGTTTTGACCCACTTCAGCTTTTCTATAATAAGTGGCCCTTTTGTTCTTGTCCTTCTTATCCCATCAGATTCATTATTAGACTCATTATTAAAGAGTATGAACCTCACTTCCGTTTCTCACTCTTCACCACTTGATTCATAATGGCGCCAAAGGTCACGTTACTATTCTTCTTCTGCACCACTGCATGTAAAATCACATTGCACGCGATTACATTACTAAAACCAAAGAAAATTGTCGTAGAAAATTGTAGGGACCCTTTCACCTTTCACTCTCTGTAGTTTAGTTTTCCATATTATTGAGAGTGATAACCAGCTAAGAAAATGTAAAAGAAAAAACTTAGCAAACAAGTCACAGAATTGAGCAAAAATATCCTTATAAGGTTGGATTAGGCCCAGTTTTTTTTTTTTTTTTTTTTTTTTTTTAAATTTAATTTTTTTTTTTTTTTTATATTTTTTTTTTTTAAAATATTAATTTTTTTTTTTTATTAAATTTTTTTAAAATTTTTTTCTTTTTTTTTTTTTAAAATTTTTTTTTTTTTTTTTCTTTTTCCTAAGGAAGAC
>Ga0099824_1006078_pt1 | contig 16739 bp, 11 predicted proteins | sample SiratrowhiteBW_FD_76837 | JGI IMG/M metagenome (GOLD analysis project Ga0099824, IMG submission 76837) | Root nodule microbial communities of legume samples collected from California, USA - Siratro white BW | ecosystem: Host-associated > Plants > Roots > Nodule | place: USA: California...
AAAAAAGATAAAAAATTAATTCCTCAATAATAAAAAAAAAATAAAAAATATAATTTTAAAAATTCATTCAAGAATTAACAATCAAAAAATTAAAAAATTTGAAAATTAAAAAAAAAAAAAAAAGCAAACATAGATTTTCATGCATCTATGTATGCATTCACAAAATATTTTATGTATTTTTCTAGCATTTCGTACATCGTATATGCATTTCCAAAAGTCTCATTTATATATATGCATTCTCAAAAAAAATTGTATGCACGCATTATATGAAAACAAAAATAAATCTAAAAAAAAATCATGTATTCATAAATGTATTTTCTCATAAAAAAAGATTTATTTAGACATACATTATATATGCACTCACAAATGCATTTTCTCATAAAAAAAATTCATTTAGACATACATTATATATGCATTCATAAATGCGTTTTCTCATAAAAAAGAGATTCATTTAGACATACATTATATATGCATTCATAAATGCATTTTCACATAAAAGAAAAGTTCGTCCAGACATACATTATATATGCATTCCAAAAAAAATACATTCATAAATGCATTTTCAAAAAGAAAAAGTCTAAAATTTCATAAATGCATTTTGTCAAAAAAAAAATAATTAAGTTTAAAAAAAAATAAAAAAATGTGATGAGTCAGTTGTTCATGGATCATTGAATTCACAAGATTACAAACAATAATAAAATGGGAATCAGTCAAGCGAAATGTTTTGATAAAGATAGAAATTGACTTTTCTAAGGAAGCATTCGCATATGTGGTGATGTTACTGTTGACTTTCCCAAAATTACCACGCTTTCCAAAAATTTCCAAGATTTCCAAAATTCCCAAATGAAAGGATTGCCCAAATGATTATCATTATCTAAGAACATTTTTACCATGGGACAGAATGTCAAATTTTCTGTTAGCTGGTTAATCTCCTATCTCTATTCTTCAGGGGCATTTAAAAAATAAAAAATTAAAAAAATAGTCCATTAGATTGAAATCCCGAAAGGGCGATCTAGCAAAAGATAGGACAATAAATAAAAATAAATAAAAAATGAGGAAGTTATTAATTTTTTTTCATTGTTAAACTCTTTGAAAAATCAAGCAATCATAATTCGAAATGATATATGACCATGTTTCTTCATCTCAAACACTTTTACACATCTTTTGCACCCTCTTTAAGCCGAAAATAAAATTTTCTTTCAAAAATACCTTAAGCAAGGATCATTCAACATGTCAAAACTCAGTTTAAGGATCTAAGGATGAAATTCATCAAAGAAAAAGCGTGTTAAAAGCTCCTAATTTATCATAGAAGGAGTATTACCAAAAATGAAAGCTGTACATTCTAAAATTTTAAAAAGAGAAAAAAGAAAATAAAAAATAGAAAAAATAGAAAAAAAAAAAGAACCAAAAAAAGAAAGAAAAAGGAACATGATGATGGAAGGCTCATAAAAGAAAACCTTGACTGTTTACAGTATTGTTGATGATCCTTGTTAACATTTTCAATTCCACAAATAAATTTTGAGCCTTTATATCCTTTCCTTCACAACCCTATAACATCTGGCCACGTTACAAGCCTAATAAAGTTTATATTGATTAAAGAGTAGTTGCAACGATTTTCATAAAATTTAACTTTGTAACAAAAGGACGTGACTATAATATGTGTTAAAAAAAGAAAAAAATAAAAAATGAATGAAAAATGAAAAAAAAGATGTCTCAACTGAAGAAAAGAGTCATCTATATACAGGTCAACTGAGAATGAAACATCAGAAGTAACACTAGGGCAATCTGATACCCTTGTCTTCCCTCACATACATCTCATCACACATGCCAATTGGAACAATCTAATTTCCAATACCTTTGTCTTCCCTCATCTCAAATTGGCCAATTCGTACCCTTGTTACCCCCATTTTTGTCACCTTACCAAAATAAGTAATTTTTCACACAAATCTCATCATTCCCCTTGTACATACAAACTGGGCAGCTTGCATGAATTATCATTCTTTTAGGACCAACCTTTTATACTACCCTTATTTTCTTTCAAAGCTTAAAGCTCACATAGCCAACCCATCACACCAAAACTAGGATAATCCTGTTTGAAGATTTGCTCCCCAATATCTTTCAAATACCTCAAACTCCTTAAACACTTACCTTTTAACCATGGGTTTAAGCATGCATCTAACCAATGTTTCCAAAACGAAAGTTGATGGTTACACCATATTGACATTAGCTTCAAATGATCTGGATTTTCTAAAAAAGAGAGGGAAATTGATGTATAGTGAATTCAATGATTACTAAGAACTTCTGATTCTATCCAATGAAATTTTGAAAAAGAGAAAAGAGAAACTTTTGTACATATTTTCACTTTGAAGTTTATACATATTCTTGAGATCTTTTAAATTCTTTATACATATGCATTTAAACAAAAAAAACCATTGAAAAATCCTTTTGAATGTACATAAAAAATATATATTTGAAAAATTGTTTGTACATATTTTTTTGAATAAACATTGGAAGAAATAATTAAAAAAATTTCTTTGTACATAAATTTTAAAACATTTGAAAATTAATGAAAAAAATATTTTTTACATACCTTCTCTTTTGGAAAATTTGTAGATATCTTTTTGAAAGATTGTGTTTGAAAAATTTACTGAAAAAAAAATCATTTGTAGAATCATTGAAAAAATTGCAGATACATTAGCATTGAAAATAAAAGAGAATTTAAAAATAAAAATAGAATTTCATGTATTAATATATACATTATCATCTAACAAAATTAAAAATAAAATTTCATGCATTTTTCAAAAATAACAAACAAAAAAAAATCAAATTTCATGCATTCATATATGCATTCTTCAAAAATAACAAAACAAAAAAAATAAAGTTTTATGCATTCATAAATGCATTCTTTAAAAAAAAGAACAAAATCAAAAAGACAAAAAGAATTAATGCATTCAAACATGCACTCTCATTTCACAAAGTTTCATGCATTTATAAATGCATTCTTAAAAAAATAATATGAAAAAAGACAAAAAGAATTAATGCATTCAAACATGCACTTTCATTCAGAAAATTCACAAAGTTTCGTGCATTCATATATGCATTTGTTCAAAAATCAAAATTCATATTAAAACAAAAAAAAAATCAAAGTTTCATGCATTCATATATGCATTTTTTTTTCAAAAAGAACAAAATCAAAATTCATATTAAAACAAAAAAGTCAAATTTCATACATTCATAAATGCATGCTCAATAAAGAACAAAACAAAAAAAATTTTGATGCATTGTCATGTATCCAACGTACATAGTGTAACAAAGAAGAGTCACACTTCATGCAAATCTAACAAAAGATATTATTAGAGAAAGGACTCAATGTCGTCTCTCCACATTCTACAACACGGTTGTATAATCTCATTGATATTGTTCGGAGATTTATTCAAAGTTTATGACCCTCTCGTCTCAGTACAAGGTCAAATATGAAGAACAACGACCCTCTCGTCTTAGTACAAGGTCAAAATGAATAACAACGACCCTCTTGTCTCATTACAACGTCAGTTCAAAAATCAATTCTCGTGATCCTCTCGTCTCAGTACAAGATCATAAAGAGGAACAAAGACCATCTCGTCTCAGTACAAGGTCAAAATGAAGAACAACGACCCTCTCGTCTCAGTACAAGGTCACTTCAAAAGTTAATCCTCGTGACCCTCTCGTCTCAGTACAACGTCATAAGGAGGAACAACGACTCTCTCGTCTCAGTACAAGGTCAAAATGAAGAACAACGACCATCTCATCTTAATAAAGGTCAAAATGAAGAACAACTACCCTCTTGTCTCAGTAGGTCAAAATGAAAAACAACGACCCTCTCGTCTCAGTACAAGGTCAGTTCAAAAATCAATCCTCGTGATCCTCTCGTCTCAATACAAGGTCATAAGGAGGAACACTGACCCTCTCGTCTTAGTACAAGGTCAAAATGAAGAAAAGACCCTCCCATCTCAGTACAAGGTCAACATGAAGAACAACGACACTCTCGTCTCAGTACAAGTTTAGTTCAAAAATCAATTCTCGCAACCTCTTGTCTCAGTACAAGGTCAAAAAGAGGAACAACGACCCTCTCGTCTTAGTACAAGGTCAGTTCAATTCAAAACCATGACTCTCTCGTCTTAGAACAAGGTCAGTTTAAGGTACGTGACCCTCTCATCTCAGTACAAGGTCTCGGCCTCTATCTACATTTATTTTATTGTCTTTTATTTTCAAACTGAACGAAATAGTATTTTTGTCCTTACTATCTTTTACTCTTATAATCTGAACTTGGAAAGTTCAGATTATTTGGTAAAATTTAAGTAAAGAGGGACAGTTGTCAACACCCAATTTCGTCCGGACAAATAAAAATTATTTTTGCAAATAAAAAAAAGATAAAATAAAAGAGTAAAAATAAGAAAATAAAACTTTTTAACCTATGTTATTTAGTTTCTTTGTCATTTAGGATAAATAATAAAAAGAACTTTGACTTTATAAATAAAGTTTGATTAAATAATAATAAAAAATAAGATAAAATGAAATTTATAAAAAAAATGATAAAACAACAAAAAAGTGTTGAGTCTGTCTTAACATAATTTGAATAAAAAAAATGAAGTGAGCCCAACTGAATAGGGAGGTTCATTTATAAAAAATAGTTTTGATCCAGATTGACAAAAATAAAAAAAGAGATTTTCTGAAGTCCAATTCAAGTTGTCAAAAATAAAAATAAAGTTACTATTACTTCCACTTCTCTATTAATTTTGTTTGCCACATAAGCCCTGCCCTAAGGTCCATTCATGTTCTTATAGAGCTTTAATGCCATTTTAATTCCCTATAACTTTACCATTTTAATTCTTTTAGTTAATGTGTGAAAAATTTTATCTCTCATTATTAAAGGCTCTAATTAAGAATTGCAAATACATTATTTTTTTAGCTTTTTGCCTTCTTTTTTTAGCTTTTTGCATACTCGTACTTATCACATTTAAGTGTGTCATGCTTTTGACATTTAACCCTCATACATTCACCTATTCCTCTTCTTCATATTGACAAATACCCTCATACATTCATCTATTCCTCTTATTCATATTGACATTAAGAATTGCAAATACATTATTTTTTTAGCTTTTTGCCTCCTCACACTTATCACATTTAAGTGTATGCTTTTGACATTTAACCCTCATACATTCACCTATTCCTCTTCTTCATTATTCATACTTCCTCTACTCTATTTCTATCTATTCTACTTTATTATTTCATGAATATATAGGGGTTAGAGTAATTGATTCTTAATTAGGAATCATGATTGAGAGTGTTATGGAGGGAGATGAAGGGATTAACAGAAAAAATTATAAAGAAGACACTGATTTTATTTTCAAAGGGGACAAGGCACTACACACAGAAAATACTAAAAAATATCCTACACAACAAAAGAAAACGAAAATACTAAAAAATATCCTACACAACAAAAGAAAACGAAAAGCTAGATCTTCAACGGGTATGTTTTACAGTATTCTTTGAGGGTTGTGTAATCCTTGTTGTTGCTATGCATGTGCTTATTCCATGATTATATATTTTGTTTGGCTCTACACTAAATATAATATCATGTGTTAGTTTCTTGTATCTACCTTACTTTTAAAAGTGCAATTAAAAATTATGATTTAAAAAAATTATCTAGAAAGTCGCTGCAATGTCATAGTTTCCATTAAATTCATCATGCTACTGTAAGCACATCTTTATACTCATGGAAAAATGTTGTTGACACGGTCTCATCCTCATCAACGAAATAACCCTTTTAGAAACCAAAATCAAAACCGAATTTGATGAATTCAGTATTAGGAAAATACCTTAGGAATGCCAAACCAACATTTCGTACATAAGAAAATATAACCTGCAAATCTCAAATCTTCTGAATTGGAAACCAACACAGAGTCAAAACCCAAGATTAACTACAACACAATCACCCCGAACCACATTGGAACCAAAAACCAAAAATTCCCAAACGACCATATTCCTAGAAAATCCAATCCACCAAGAATTCCCAATTCAAAAAAATATATAAAGATTTCTAAAAATAATAAAATAAGACATTTTCTAAAAGAATAAAAAAAACAATTTAACAAAACATCTTTAAAAAATATAAAATAGCTCGTAAAAAACTATATATATATATATATATATATATATATATATAAATTTCAAAGATATATATTAAACATAATCAAACAAATTTCTTAAGTTAGAACTACGTGAACCCTGATTTTATATCACGGATAGGAATACGTAGGAACAAGGTCAATCCTTGTGGGGTCCCCAAATAAAAAATATAAAAAATATATAATTAGGAAAAAATAACATTTTGTAAAGTCATACTTATTTGTATTCATTTAATTAAAGGCACGGACATTGTGAGGTACTAATACCTTCCCCACAACGTAACCGACACCTGAATCTTGAATTTGATTCGTAGATATTTTTATTTTTCTAGTTTTTCTATAGTTTCTCACTAATAAGCTTTAGTGACGACTCCAAATCTCAATTTAAATATTTTTTAAAATAAAATTTTTATCACTCTATTGTGATCCGGTTGCAACAGTATGCAAATATTTTCATTCAATAAAGCAAAAGGAATATTTCTATTTTTATTTTATCTTACTTGAAGGAAGTCTTCTTATAAAAATAAAATTGTTGGACGATAAAGTTTGATTATTTTATTAAAAAGCTATAATTACCTTGCATTGATTAATCCATTTCTAGTTACAGTAGAGACAAATTTGTTTTGTCATCTTGTATTGTGGATTCTTTCTTCATTGTAGTACACTAGAAAGAAAGATTTAGTGAAAATAGAAGAAAAACACGATATTTTACCAAAAAAAAGAAGATGAAAGAGTTAGAGGATGATTCGAACTCCATGCAAAATCATGGAACAGTAAGGTTGAATAAAATCATAAAAAAGTAATGCAATTAAATTTTAAAAGAATTTCTAAACTCAATTAAGAATTAATAGTTCTTTTTACTACACTATCAAATTTTAATTTTAATTAAAATAAAATCAAACTAAGACACGTTTAATGTACATTTCTTTTATAATATTTCTCAAATACTTTTTTTTATTTCTTTTACTTACTTAAAAAAATGTGTTATTGTATATATATAATTCATGTTCCGATTTTGAAATTTTACAATTTTGTAAACTTGTCACGAACTAAGTAGAAATTTCCTCCATAAAAAACATTTTTTTTTTCTTAATTTTAAATATGTTATAATTAAAAAAGTAGTGAAAATGCATAGTATTACTCATTTAATGTCTCATTTTGGCACACAACTTTATACCTTTTCAACCACATATAGAATGTTACGTGTTATTGCATATATATGAAACTAATTTTGATTACTTCTGTATAGATAATATTGTCACCACAGAATTGAATTCTTACAATTCTGCACATTATAGATAGATTTACATTCCTAACCTTCCAAATCCCCCTAGAGATGGACAGTATAGTTCAAGTTGATAATAGACGTCAACTCTGAGAAACACATAGATATGTCATGGCATCGCACTAACACATGTAAAATTCAGCTCCATTCCCTATATTCCACATATCAATATGACTGACGAAAAGTTTATACTAGCTGCAGACACCTATAGGATTTGCATTCTTGATTATCCAAGGATGCTCCATTATCCTCTGAAGTGAGAGTCTTCGTGCAGAGTCCTTTACCAGGAGCTGCATCAATTTAGAGATTGCAGTAAGAAGAAGGACCAAATCTTCTCTGAAAAGGATATATGTAGATATGAACTTACCCGACTAATAAGATGTTTGGCTTCTGAAGAAACATAAGGAGTAGGGGGAAAACTTAAGTCAACCTTCATTATCCTACAAAAATCTAAAAAACATTACATATGCATAGCAAAAGTGACATTTATTTTAACTACACAGTGTATAAAAGTCCTACACAGTTATTTTAACTTCTCGCAATTCCACACCTTTTGAAGGTATCAACTTGACTCTCAGCCTCAAATGGAGGAGCACCATAAAGGAATTCATAGCAAAGGATACCTAGAGTCCAGTTATCAACCGCATAATCATGAGCTTTGTTTTCTACCATTTCGGGTGCTAAATAATCCAAGGTTCCACACAGGGTATGCCTTTTGCTTCTAGACTGTACTGACCAACCAAAGTCTGCAATCTTAAGACGACCCTGAAACCAAATCATTACCATATTAACTGTTAAAGCTCCCTACAGCTCAAATATAATTGGTTCCAACTAGTGGTCAAATGGGCAAAAGGAATGTAAAAAGAGGATAAAAGAGAAAGCATACCTCATGATCAAGCAACAAATTTTCAGGCTTAATATCCCTGTGAATGACATGCTTCTCGTGACAATATGCCAATGCCTTTGTGAGACTTAAAATATACTAAAATTATCAGATGAAAGAAAGTTACGAGTCAACATATAGAACATAATACAAAAATGCAAAAAAAAAAAAAATTGCTTAAGAATATGGACAAGCATAATATAACATAAACCCTCTTAAAGAATTTTTTTTCTTAACCATTCCTCTCAATTTCTTTATAGTTCCCATATTTCACAGGATGTCAATACAACAAGTTCAAAAGCCACATAATCACTAGCATATCATAACTTTATAGTATTTAACTGATTTTAGAGAAGAGTTCTGTTCTGTTCCCATCCCATCTGTCCAGTTATTTAATCAACTTTCTCATAGAAAAATTATTGCTTATTCAAGCTCTCATTTATTTTTTTTCACAAAAGTCAAAACCCAGTGATCTAGCACAATGCCTAGAACCAAAGAAAATGTTTATCATTCGTCCTCTAAGCCACAGTTATGCTACCCCGAAAAAGAAGGCCACCAGATCAAAGCATTCACAAGTGTTATTAAATGGCATTAGAATCAGAAAGGGCGTAATAGCAAGGAAAAAGGTTACAAAAGTTAGACAAGTCAACCTTATAAGTCAATACTCGTTAAAACCAAGCTTATGTCAATTATATCATGTTTTCAAAAGTTTGTATAAACAACAGGAAAGACGGAAGAATCAAAGTAATGCCACTGTTTCCATACAAACACGAAAACAATGAAGAAAACAGAAAATATCTCTTAAACTAAACACTCTCTCGACACACCATAGCACACATTTCAACTTAAAAATTATAATCAAGTTTAATTCAAGCATGCATACAAGGAATCAGGACCAACAACATTCAAAATCAATTCTACCAAAATCTAAAACAGATAGACAATAAGAATGGTGGAGATTCTACCTCAACTAAAAATAAGATCAATTTACAGTGACACACCTCATCTTACAAACTGATTTTGTGAGAATAAGTTAAATTTAAATTCCCTTCCTAAAAGAGTATGCTTGGTTTTACCATAAACAATCCAAAAATGACATTAAAACAACATGTTAATATAATTTTAAGTAAATATTCACATCTCCGGTCAGACAAACATACACTAATGATATGATCAGTTTATTCGAACTGAAGCTAGCTTCCATTTTTTGATAACATGAATCTGAGACTCTAAACGCCAAACCGAACGTGCTATGAATCTTCAAAAATTCGCACACAGAGACACATTGACAGTAAGAAAGGATTACCGTGGCAGCTTGGCGCTCACTGAAATGCCCTTTTCTGTTAAGCTCCTTGTAAAGCGCACCATTGAGAGCATATTCCAGAATCAAATAGACGTTCTCAGAGTCATGAAACCAGCCATACAGACGAAGGATGTTCGGGTGCTTCAGACTGAACTGAATCTCCATCTCCCTCTTCAGTTGATGATGAATTTTGTACTTCTCCATTTGTTCCTTCGCAATAAGCTTCAATGCAACAACATATTTGCTCTGCAAAAGCCAAACAAATCAAAATAACAACAATTAAACAAATCTGTCCAGCGATTTTCGTCGAATTTCAAGATTTCAAGTTCTAAAACCTAACACATTTTGGGGATTTGAAATTTTTTGAGGCAATTGAAACCTTGACTTCTCTGGCGACGTAGACCCTGCCGAATTTGCCTTTTCCGAGAGGCTTTCCGATCTCGAAGTCGCTGAGTGACCATTGTCGTTTCGCGTTTTCGCCCATTTTCTGATGTTATGAGTGTTGTGAGAATTTGAATTAGTTGAAGCCGCGGAACTTGAACCGCACCGTTTTATATTTTGTTGAGAGAGAAAAAAAAATATAAATCATACTTTTAAAAGTATTTAAATTTATTGCATTATTTTTATTCAATCAAACATTTAATATTTAAGGCGGTTAATGTAATTAATAAGAAATTATAAGTAATCTTAGTCTTAAGTCTTTTTAAATACATTTTTAAAATGTTCTTAATAAAATATTTCTAAATAAAATAATTAATTTGATTCATTTCTTAAAAATATTATGGATATATTAAAATGTAATTTAGACATGAATTGACTTGAACACTTTAATAATGTCTAAAGAAAAAAAAATGGTAATGTTTTCTTTTCTAACTTAAATAATCTCTAAAAGAGTCAAGTAAAATAATCTCTTGAAAAAAAAAAAGTAGCTTTTGATTAAGACTTCCAAAGAAAATTTAATTTAGTAATGACAATTGCAATTCCATGGTTGAGGTTGGTGATGACTCCACCACTTCATAGTTGACGACTAAAACAATGTTCAAATAACAAACCATGTCAAATAAACAAACAGAAAAAAGATTGTGTAAGAAAGGAATTTAGAAGAACCAAACATAGCTGCAGGGTTGAGACAAAAGTATCTATTTCAATCTGAAGAGAAACAACACACAGAAAGATGGAAGCTTTGTATACCCTTTTGAGTTTCATAGCCTTTTCTCTTCTGGGTATCTTCGTAGTGTTTTGTTTCATCACGTTGACCACGATCCTGGGAAAATCCATTGGGGACCCTGATTATGCTCCTGTTGAAGGAACAGTGTTTAACCAGCTTTTCTACTTCAACACACTCCATGACTACCAAGCTGAAGTGGCCAAGACTCGTCCAACTTTTAGGCTACTTGCTCCTGATCAAAGTGAATTGTACACTGTAGACCCCAGAAATGTTGAACACATATTGAAAACCAACTTTGATAAGTACTCCAAAGGCAAGTATAACCAGGATATTATCAATGATCTTTTTGGTGAGGGGATTTTTGCAGTTGATGGTGAAAAGTGGAGGCAGCAAAGGAAGCTTGCAAGCTATGAATTCTCCACAAGGGTTCTTAGAGATTTCAGTTGTTCTGTTTTTAGAAGAAATTCTGCCAAGTTGGTCAGGGTTATCTCGGAATTTTCCCATCAGGGTCAGGTCTTTGATATGCAAGTGAGTGGTTATAATTTCCTAGGAACTAGTATATGATTGAGGAATGATTGAAATTTTTGTTTTGAAACTGTTAAGGAGCTTCAATTTGGTTCTTTTGGGGACAATTGCTTTTCAGTAACACTTGCTAGAAAGTAAATGAATAGAGTTTAATCAACAAGTTTACAGTGCATAAAAAACTATGTGTCTTCTTCAGCTTATTTTGATCATGGTTTTGTTTGAATATAACCAAGTATTTCACAGCTTAGTGTTTTATGAATAGAGAAAAGTGCTATATTATATGGTTTGAAATTAGGATTTATTTGATCAACTTTTCTTTTCAGTTACTAACATCATATAATCTCTCAGTTGAAAACAATGTTTATTCCTTTTTTAGGAGATGCTAATGAGATGCACTTTGGACTCCATATTCAAAGTTGGGTTTGGAACAGAATTGAACTGTTTGGAGGGATCAAGCAAAGAGGGAAGTGAATTCATGAAGGCCTTTGATGAATCAAATGCTTTGATTTTTTGGCGCTATGTTGATCCTTTATGGAAGCTCAAGAGGTTTCTTAACATTGGTTGTGAAGCTACCCTTAAGAGAAACATCAAAATAATAGATGATTTTGTACATGGAGTGATCAATAACAGAAAAGCACAATTGGAAATTCAGCAAGAATCTGTGAGTAGATCAGTTTTCACTTACCATGTTCTTCCCTCAAAATTGTTTCTGTTTCATTTGAATAGATAATACACATAAAAATTGATTGTATTTGGCATATTAATGATACACTTTACTTTTCAATCACATGATCAAAGTAGAAATCATCTTACATAAGATTTTTTAGGTACTCATCACCAAGGTTGCTTTGATTTTCAGAATGTTAAAGAGGACATACTATCAAGGTTTTTGATTGAGAGCAAGAAGGACAAAGAAACCATGACTGATCAGTATTTGAGAGACATAATTCTAAACTTTATGATTGCTGGGAAAGACACAAGTGCAAACACTCTTTCCTGGTTCTTCTACATGCTATGCAAGAACCCTCTTGTGGAGGAAAAGATTGCACAAGAAGTGAGAGATGTGACTTGTGGCCATGAAAGTGAACAAAGCATAGACAAATTTGTGGCCAAAATAACAGATGACACCCTTGACAAAATGCATTATCTTCATGCAGCTCTGACAGAAACCTTGAGACTTTACCCTTCAGTTCCTGTGGTAACTTATAAATTTTTCTCACAAAAATATAATCTTTTGTTCTAGAATTTTTATCATAGTACTGGTTATGAAACTCGGAGATATCTCTTAAATGTCATATTCTGTATCCGACAGGTATTGGACACGATATTCAGACGACACAAATTAATAAAGTATCTAATTTAAAAGACTTTTTTTATTTAATAATTCTAACAATAATTTTAAATTAGACTAATATAATAATTTTTTAAAAATTCACAAATTTATTGTATGAATCTTTATTATGGTTATAGAAATAAAAAAAAATGAATATTTGAATTATATATGTTTTTTTATTTTTTTTAATTTTAGATAAATAAATTAATTCATTTTTTTTTACCTTTGGTTAATCTTCTTCATAGTTTTTTATTACAAAAATGTTAGCTGTCAATTTATATAATTTATAATGATATAATATATAAATCTGTAAGGATTACATGTATCTCTATTCGTGTCTCAGTGCTATATAAAATATTAATATCATCATGTTTATTGGCTATCATTGTATTAAATATACATTATGCTACAAAACAAAATGTCATTTTGGCTTTTTTACTTCAATCATCTGTAACTTATATATGTTGATTTTGATGATTTTGTGTTTATGATGATTCAAATTGAAGGATGGGAGGGTTGCAGAGGCAGCTGATGTTCTTCCTGATGGGCACAAAGTGAAAAGGGGTGATGGAGTTTTCTATTTGGCCTATGGTATGGGTAGGATGTGTTCCATTTGGGGTGAAGATGCTGATGAATTTCGTCCTGAGAGATGGCTCAACAATGGGGTTTTCCAATCTCAATCTCCATTCAAATTCACTGCATTCCATGTTTGTACCTTCATATTCTCCTCTAAATTATCTTGTTTTCTTCATTTCTTTTATAAAGAGTGATCATTTACATAATGTTAAGGGTATCTTTGCATATAACTTTTCCAAAAGAAACTTCTAGAAGAAAAAAAATAAAATAAATTTTTTCTTAAATTAAAATTTGTTTATATTCAAAATTTTGAGGAATTATATAAAGTAGTTTCTACAATTTAAGTTATGTGTAAGTTAATCTTAATTTATAAAAAAAAAACATTTTTTTGTTAAAAATCTTTATTGAGAAATTTGTTCAAATAGATTCTTAAAGAAAATGTCAACAGCATTATCTCTAATCAGTGAAAACACAAGTGGTGATGTTATGTATGTATTCACATTTTTTGGAAAATTTTGATAAAACATTAATCATTGTTAAATATTTTAATTAAAAATTCATAATAAAATTAATTCTAAATATACTTTAAATTATCTTTTTCTGTTTATTCGATATAAAATATATTGAAAATATAAAAGTTAAATCGAGATCCATATAAAGTGAAGGAAAATGTTATACTTAACAGATGATTTTAGAAAAACATGGTGTACAGTAAACAATATTTTTATTATACTATAGATGGATTATCTCTTCCTAATACTCTTTATTGCTAATACTCTTTATAGCTAATATATATTTAATAAAAATTAAAAATTTTGATATATATTACTTTTTATTGATAATTCTTTCCTCAATTTAGAAGTGAGATTTATAAAAATTTATAATTTTCAATGATTTTTAGTTGATATTAAAGAGGGTGGTGAAAAGGAAATGTTACTTGCCCATTTTATCATTTTATATTTAAATACAATTTAGTTTTATCCATTGAATCATTATATTCTAAAAAGTGTATATTAAGCTAATTTTGTGAACGAAATGCTTAACAATTTTGATCACATTATGATTTTATAGACATAATTATGCATGCTTGAATCAATGTGTGTGATTGCAGGGTGGACCACGAATCTGCTTAGGGAAGGACTTTGCTTACAGACAGATGAAAATAGTAGCAATGGCTCTTCTCCGTTTCTTCAAGTTCAAACTTGCAAATGGAACACAAAATGTGACTTATAAGGTTATGTTTACTCTTCACATTGACAAGGGTCTTCCTCTTTCTGCAATTCCAAGGTCATGAAGAAGACATCATTTCTATTGTGTTTTTTTTATGTTAGTGAAACTTTTGGCTTCACATATATAATAAATTTTGTTGTGTTTGGGTTTGTAAATTTCAGATAGAAGTTATGTTAAGGTTGCATTATGTTGAGGTTTAGCAGTCACTTTGTAATATATTACTTAACTTAATAAACATGTTTAAGTATGATATTTTAATTAGAAGTAATAAGCTCTCGAGGAGATTGAAAGAGAATAAAAGGCAGAAGAAAACATTAAGAGTACTTTATTACTTAGTCTGACTTTTATGGAAGCTTTAACAATTTATGAATTAATTATAGCATTAACACTTTTATTTGCTAATCTTTTTGTTTAATCTTAAAAAGATATAGAAATACATGTGTACTTCCTTTTTCCAATTATATTCATATTTCACTCATACAATTCTTTATTCTCTATCTGTTTAGACAAGAATGAGAAAGAACTAATTGAAAGGTCTTATATATTTATTTGTTCTTTTTTTTTAGTCTAATGAATCTCCTTTTGATTTTAAAATAATTTTTTTAAAGTGTTAAAACTACATCAATTTTGGAATTAATAAAAGAACTTGTATCTAATTCTAAGAAGTATCTAATTTACATTAAGTATTCCTAAATAACTACATTTATAAAGAAAGAAAAAAACATGAAAAACTTATTCGTTTATGTAGATATGTAATATGAAATATCAGTAATTAAAATATTTTTTATAAATTATGTGTGCATATAATATATACATGGCACTTTATTTTTATTATCAGAACTATTATTATTCATTCATTCTCTTTTATGGATCTTTCTTTTCTTTCATTTACTTTTCTTCTATCTCTCTCACATGGTATCCAGAGCTACAATGACTTCCATCTCTTTTGTTACTCAATCTGAAAATTTCACTTCCTTTCTTCCTTATACATTTAACATAGCTATCAATCTTAAACTTGACGATGACAACTTTCTTTTTTAGAAACAAGTTCTTGCTACTGTGCATGGATTTAAGTTGCAAAAATTCTTAGAAGCATCTGTTGTGCCGGAAAAATTCAAAATGCTTGAAGAGGCTGAGGCTAACACATTAAATCCTAAATTTCTTCATTACGATCAGGAAGATCAGTCTATTGTTACCTGACTTCTCACGTCAGATGTCCACCCCGATTCTCATGAAGATGGTGGACATTCTTATTACAAGAACCTCACCCAAGGATGTTTCCTCTCTCATTTCAAAGCTTCGTCTTCACTTTGCTCTCAAAGATCTTGGTCGTCTAGACTATTTTCTTGACATTGAGCTTTCATGGCATCCATATAGGACGATTCATCTTATACAAAAAAAAATACATGCAGGATCTTCTACAGAAAACTGGCATGTTAACCTTAAAACCCTAACCTACACCCATGATCTCTAGCTCTCGTCTTACTTAAGATGATACTACCGTTGTTGGTCCTTCTCTTTATCGTTCAGTTGTTGGTTCTCTTCAATATATTCTTATTACAAGACTTGAGCTTGCCTACAATGTTAACAAAGTCTGTCAATTCATGCATCAATCACAACAACATTATTAGAAAGCAGTTGGATCTTACGTTATTTGGCAGTCACCATACACTATGGTTTATGTTTACGTGTTGTTCACAACTTAATCTTCAAGCTTTTGCTGATGCAGATTGGGGATCTGATCCTGATGATCACAAATCAACTACAGGGTTTGTTGTCTTCTTTGGCACCAATTTGATTTCCTAAGCATCAAGCAAAAAAAAAAGTTGTCTCGTATAATAGTAAAGAATCTGAGTATCACAGTATAGTTATAGCTTTAGCTGATATCAAATGGATCATCAACCTTCTTCATGAATTACATGTCTCCTCCATTATTCCTACAATTTTTCCAGATAATCTCGAAGTTGTTCTTATGGCTGTAAATCCTATAATGCATTTCAAGATAAAATACTTTGAACTAGATCTGCACTTCATTCGTGATGTTGTTCAACAAAAATTTTTCTCTCTCACGTATATACCTGCCCATCTTCAACTTGATAATATCTTGATAAAACCTTTATCTAGAGAATTCTTCCTAGATTTCAAGGATAAATTAAACAGTTGTTCAAAATCCAACCATTAATTTAAGAGAGAATAATACAAAATATTAGTAATTAAAACTTTATATATATATATATATATATATATATATATATATATATATATTTTT
>Ga0099824_1006080_pt1 | contig 16733 bp, 5 predicted proteins | sample SiratrowhiteBW_FD_76837 | JGI IMG/M metagenome (GOLD analysis project Ga0099824, IMG submission 76837) | Root nodule microbial communities of legume samples collected from California, USA - Siratro white BW | ecosystem: Host-associated > Plants > Roots > Nodule | place: USA: California...
ACAATGAAGACGTTCAAGTGAGTTCGAAGTTGCTCAACGACTAGAAAATGTTACAACAACTTTTTTCTTTAATGCCTATATTTACCCATCGTTTGAAGAAAAGAATGAGGATCTTAAGACATAGTTTGCAAGTGTTAAAATGTTGTAAAAGTATTTTTTTTTAGTCCTAATAGCTTTGTAACACACTACTCCTCTTTACTAATAGAGAGAGCTTAATCTTGTAAATGTCATAAGACACTACCCCTTTCTACTAGCAACCCTGTGATCTTTTGATCACACCTTAGACAATCTTGTTGAATTGAGGGCTTTCTAGTATGCCAAAAGACATACCTTATAATTATAACACAACTCATTTTACTTAAGAATGTAACAACACAAGTGTCATGATTCAATTGTAAGTTAGCTCACTGCCAAAGGACAATTGATGTACCTTACAAAAATCTTCCCCTTTACAATTACCCCACTAGAAATCAAACTTTTCAATTGTAGCTTAACTTACCTGGTCTACACCATGAGATAATTATCCAACTTGCAACAATCTCCCCCTTAACAGTTATCCCACTAAGAATTGAACTCTTGACATAGCTCCAATATCGAGCCATCTATACTAGATCATAATCAAGGCACAACATTTATACTTAAGATCGTAATAACTCGAGCGTCACGATTTGATTGTGACGTGACATACATAGCCCACGCCATGAGACAATTGATGCACCATGCAACAAATTTGTCTTATCCAAGAGTGACTATGTGTTAAATAATTCTCACATTTTAGCTAGAAGTAATTAAGTGTTGAAGAATATTGAATAGATTAGTCAGGAGTGACTATAAGTCAAAACAATATTCATTTGTATATTGCAAAGGTGCAACCTTAGTGGAACTCAATCGATTGGTTGAGAACTAGACATAGTTTGTGTTATCAAACGAACCAACATAAAAACATCTTAAGTAATTTTTTCCATTTTTATTCCAATTATATTGCATGTGATTGCACATACACCAAACCAAAGAAGGAGAAGTTTTTGAACTCTGTCTTTGAAAAGGTTATTGACAATCATTTGTCAAGCATAAAACTATCATCTGAATGAGTATCATCAGACGATATCTGCAATAACTACAAAAAGTTTTTAAAATGCAATTCAACCTCCTATTTTTATGTTTTAGTTATTTTCATAGTAGTAAAACAAAAAAAAAAGAGTTAAATTATTTTTGAATGGAAGTTTTGAAGTCGTGATTCGCTTAAAGTTTAGTCTTTCGTCAAAAAAAGACAAATTTTAAGCCACAAATGGAAAACAATTGTGTAATCTATTTTAGAAAGAAAATTATAAACTTTGATATGTCAAAAGTTCAATATTTTACTTAAGAAAACAAACTTTAAGTCATTAAAAGAAAATAATAAAAGAGATTGTACTTTAAACTATAACAATTTAAGATCATGGGAGAGAGATCTCCATTGAGGGTTTAAAGTTAAATTTTAAAATTGCAATCTATGTCAAGTGAGAGATTTTACTAATTAGCTTCCTATAGGTTTAAATCTCCTCGTGATTATAACATTTACCAAAATTGAGAAAGGGCAGTCATGTCATTAGTGCTTGGAACGATAAATGTTTTTCATTTTTGGTCAGTTCTATAGTTAAAGAACAAGCTCAACAAAAAATATAGTATATCATTTGACAAAGTGTGCATAGTAAAATTGTTTTGATGAAGGCATGACAATGAGCATGGCATATAGAACATTGGGTTTTGGGAAAGTGGAAAGTGTTGTAAGGTTTTAGAAAGTGGAAAGTATTTTACATAAAGATTGTAATATTATTTTGGTAAAGCTTGAAATGGTGGAGGATGGGGTGCGATGTAAAAAGGAGTAGAGAATTTGCCAGAAAGGAAGTAGAATTTGGAAATATGAGAAATAATAAAGTAAGATTTGAAAGATGTGAGACAAAATAGCATAATTGAGAGTGTTTTAGGGTTTGTGAGAAGAATTTGATGTCTTTAACGCGTTATGTAATAGATGAGTCACACATCACGTAATGGATATATCACATATCATTAACAAAGCGTGTTATGTTTGTGTGAAATTACTTACTTTGACAAAGTTTGATTTCTTATTTTATTTTAATTTTTTATTATTATTGATGGTGATATATGAAAAATGAAAGTTATTTAAATTACATTCATTTATATATTTTATAGATTTATTTAGAAATATTTTTATTTGTTTTTTATTTTATTTGTTTTTCTCATAATTTTTTCTCAATAAAATTGTAGCTATGCTTAGTAATATACGAAAATTGAGAATATTACAAAGGATACCAAAATCTAACCAACATCCGCACAAATATTTACAAATGGGTAGTACAAATATTCATTTTGGAGATAATTCAAGATATATGTTTACATGTAAGATTTAATGTTATTAGTGTGAAAATATATATATATATATATATATATATATATATATATATATAGATATATAATGATAATAATAATAACTATAATTTAGTTTAATAAAAAATTGTTTTATTACAGATAATATTGTTTAACGAAGACTTATATTTCAAAGATTTAATGTAGTATTTAATATTTTGTTTGAATTCTTTATGAGAAGTTTAACCGATTTAATAATAAAATTGTGATTTATTATTACTATTTTTTTTCTAATTAATAAAATTGCCATTACATAATAATGACAACTGTTGAAACGATAATACATTTTTGTTTTATTCATCAAATTTGTTATACTTTTTTTTTTGTGAGTTATTAGTTATATGTTATACAGTTGCTCCAGTTTTTATAAATTATAACCTTATACATATTTTTGTTATCATTTAGTCTTATGATTATGAATGTGTTTCATTTTGAATTAAAAAATGGTTTACTTTTCATATTGAGAGTGTATAGAGAAAAATTTGGTGGGAATTTCTAGTAATGAAATAATGCATTTATCCGAGCCATAAAGGTTGATAAAAGGTATATACTAAGTGGTAGAATGAAAAAGAAATAGTAATTTAGAAAAAAGATAAACGGTTAATTGCATGTGTCTACATCTTTTGCATGGTAGATAATTTTTTCTAGAAATTAAAAAATTAAAATACAAATAAATAAATTTAAATTTAGAAACTAAATTGTAGTCTGTAATAAGCATCTATATAATTTTTGAATTTGTATAACTAATAAACATAAGTTAAAGTAACTACTTCATAATAGTGTGGGTTTAGAGGAAAGAGAGGTCAATAGTGTGGGCTGAAGGCCCAAGTACCAATATCATTCAACCTTTTTCTTCCTACACCCCAAAATTTCTAACTGCACCTCCACAATTTAAAAAAAAAATCAGAAAATTATATCTAGAACCAGATTTCTAGAATAAAATTTCTAGAACAGAATTTTTAGAATATAATTTTTTGAATAATTTTTTCAAAACACATGAAATACATTATGAAATGAATTTTTGAGAAAAATTCTTTTGAAATATATATAATACTTTTTGGAATGAATTTTTAACCACACATTAAAATAAGCTTTTTGAAATGAGTTTTTTTTTTATTCTAGAATAAACTCTCTCTTTTTCTTTTTCCTCTCATTGTAATAGAGAACATACAGTAGACAATGAAAGTCCAGTGACATCAATGATAATAGTGGCTACATCAGCATGGCATGGTGCAGTAAGATAGGGTAATATGTTAGTATGGGGGTGCAGAAAAGGCCTATCATTTGAAGCATAAAGCCCATGTCTCCACAAATAATTTTGAGAACGGTTTTGATGGGTGGATGAAAGGGATATTGGTGACTAAATAAGAGTGATGCTAACACATTTTCTAAGGACAAATCAAATGAGAATCACTGTCCCTTAATTACCAAAGACAAACCAAAAATTCATCACAACATAAGCATCATTCCAACAATACATTTTGAATTATTGAAAAACTATAATGAATGAATTATGGCACCAGGTCATTTTCCTGAACAAGAAACAAAATAAAAAAAAGGCTAAAAGCTTTATGAAAAATATGATTGGGACAAAATTGCTGTGATGTGAACCAACTCATCTACCCTTCAGAGTGTGCATGATACAGTAAATGAGGGGTATCATTATGAGAAAAGGAAGGTGACAATGACATGGTGCATGTCTCTTTAACACACCACTGCCATTCTTTACTCACACCAAACCTCCCACTTCAAATAACAAAACTATCAAGTGAGACTGCACAAATTCACATAAAAAACTAACAATTTCTGGCACTCTCTGTCAAGTCAATATGAATATTTATTCCCTCTTGGATACAAAAATTGTTTATCATAGCAGCCTCTAATTAACAATTACAATATTCCAGATTTTGAATGATGTAGCAGCTGAACTTGGTATCTTTAAATATACCAACATTATTCACGAGGAAAGTTAGACAGCATTTAGGTACGTTTCAGTTTCACCCATGAAAAAAAAAAACGATTTGACTTATCATTATGTTAGAGAGGGAATGGGGGTTTAAAATACATAATAATTAACAAATTGCTGAAGAGAAATAAAAAACTAACCTTTGTTTGTTATTACTAATTTTATTTATTATTATAATAGAAAAAGAATATTATGAATACCTAAAAGTACCCGTTAGTTTTATTTATTTATTTATTCATAGGGTCTATTATATAAAAGGTGTTTGGATATGTGTGTAATGAAAAGTGACATGAGGGTAACAAAAAGAAAGAAGAAGCATTTACTGTGAATAGAAGTAGAAGTATTGAAAATATGGTAGCACAATAAATAGTTTTGCGTCCATGAACTGTTTTTGCCTTATTAAGAACCATGTGTGCAGAGTTGAAAAAGAAGTTTGTGTGCCTCTCTTTGACAAATAACAATAAATAAGGGATGTGAACCAATATTTTAAAATTTGAACACAATTCTAAAATTTTTCTACAATTTAAAGAATGGTTAAAAGATTAGTTTACATTCCGGTGTTCCATTTATTTTTCTTTCAAATGTCTAGGTAACTAAAAGTGGTTGAAATTTTGCTTTTTGACACACTGAAAATTTCAGATATCACTCACACTCTGCAAATAAAAATTTAATTGTTGTTTTTTATTCAAATTTTGTTTCTATTTATTAGGGTACTTTTAATAATGACCATGTATTATTTGCAAGAGTGGGTGAAGATAAGAGAAAACGAGATAAGGAGAACCACGTTCAATATGGAACTCCTTTAAAAAATCGTGCAAAAAGAAAATAGCTGTTTACTTATTGTTCTACCTTCTTTTAGCTACCTATTATTGCATTAATTTACCTCTTTGAAACCATAGCATTTTTTCTTGTAACAGAATCAAAAGCATTTATTATATTTATAGCATAGTGATGCATATAAGACCGTTAAAATTCAACTATTCAAAGGCCTAAAACACTTTATCTTATTATAGATTGGAGCATGCTAACCCTAGGCATCAATATTCCGTGAAATATCCATTGCAAAGAATGAAGAAACATTTTATGACTAATCACTAATGAACACAATTCCAATTATAACTTGGTAATCTAGGTTAAAATTACAATAATTAAGAAACACATTGCATAAATGTCTCAAAAGGTCCAAATTAATAAAATTCTTCACAATGCACAATAGTATGGTTCTTGCATATTACTTTGTTAACAATGCAGTTCAATTGTTTGATTAAATGCCCGAGTGAATTTCTACACGTGATAATAGTCTAAAAACGAAGGAGTATGGATATTGGATATCAGTTTTATTTTCTTTTACCGGTAAAAAATAATAATTGTTTTAATGTAAGAGATATAATGAATTAAGGTTTTATTTTTTTTAATTATATTTGAAGTAATATTAATAAGTCTTCTAATACAAGACATGCACTACTCATGAAATGAAGTAAATGAGTAGAATGTTTTATGATATGATGAATGGGAATAAATTGATTAAATGCATTAAATGACAAAATGTTATATAATGATTTCTATTTATGTATAGAATTAACAGTTGAGTGATTAAAAATCTAACACATGAAAAACAATAAAATTACTCTCTTGGATATAGTTGAAAGAAACTTATAGAAGAGTTTCAATTCCTATTTATATGTAAAACGTTGAATGCAGTCTTAGCTTGATTAAAAGATAATTTGGTCAAACTAGTAATCATTTAGAAAAAGATAAATCTAACACAATTATAATAGTGAAAACAGGTTGTAGTCTCAATAATTGAACATGAACCAATATAAGATTTTTTTTTTTACATATTTTTGTTTTCCAAACCTTATCACATGCAAGTTTTTTTGGATAATCTTTTTTCATTGTATTAAATAGATCTTTTCTTTTGTTCTTAGACGAAATATAAAACTTAAACGGGACTCATTTGACCAAGTTGTTTCATCGTTTGTTCTATGATGTTAAACAAAGAAAAGTGTTTTCTATACTCTTGTTTTCTTTTTAATCCATCGTCAAATTCTTAATTGGAATAATATAAATTAGTTTTACGGATTACTATTATTACTTTAAATATTTACTAAACATTTCAATAAATAATTAAATACCATTAAATTTTACACTCTTTATTATTATTTTTAATTCTCCAACCATTACCATAAATATAATTATTAGCAAAGTTGATATAAAATTTACACATTTAAATATTATGAAATTTTTAATTATTACAAGAAAACCTCCTTCTCTTTAAACCCTACTGGGGAGTTGGCAGACGATAACTGTTTCTAAGTTATCATTAAACTAGAAATTGTTATTTACAATAAATTTTAACTTTGATAATAATTACCTTATAAATCATATAATAAAAAAATTTCTATTTTGCGAATTTTAATCAATTTGACAAAAACTCCTTTTCATAGTTCCTCCCCTTTAAACCCATAGAACTATCGAAGTGGAAGACAATATAAATTATGATTTATAATAAATTTGTTAAGTTTTATAATAATCATTTTAAAAATTACACTAACGGATAATTATTTTATTTTGAAAATTTTAATTAATTTGAGAACAACTCTTTCATGAAACCCTAGGATAATACAATCATAGTTTAGATATTGTCCAACTATGAGTTATTATATATGATTAATTAATGGCTTTTATTTGATAATTTGCATGATAATTATTTTTAAGTCACATTGAAAACGTGCTCTTCTTGTTTGATAAACCTTGTATTTTTTTTTATCCTACCAGTGAATACCTATTCAACTCTAATTGTAAAAAGAATTAAGACATGGCTATACGAAAATATGCTCATCTTTTCAAGGGTGTGAAAGAGATTTAATTTAATTTATTCAAACTATACAAAAATTAAAGTATAGTTATACAATTTAAACAATTACTGGGTTTTCAAAGTTAAATTTATTTATAAAGCGATCTCGTAAATAAAATGAACTTCACTTCAAAAGTCAGATTTATATCGAAACAATGTAAGGCTTGAATTAAAAATTAGTTTAATACCGATAGTAAATGGAATTTGTCTAAAATCTAATCTAACTGGTGAAGAAAAACAAAACCAATTTAGTAGTTTCACAATGCAATGCATTCAATTTGGTTCAAATTAGATTTGGACATTGAGTTGAATTTATCCAAACCATACAAAAACTTGTTTATATGCAAGTACTAAGTATCACTGTAAAGCACTTCTAAAAATCTAGAATGAACACATAAGAAAATTTGGAAATTTCCACGAAAGCCATTACTGAATTTACCATCATACTAATAATGATGAACACTCTTTATGTAAGTGCGTGAAACAATTAAAAGAAAAAAAAAAATCACATTAGCCATTTCGTTTCTCACATCACTTTCAATTAATACCATCTTTCTGAACACATTTAAATCAAACATAACTGAAACTCCATAACCATAAGCATGTTCTTCTTCGTTATTACAAGTATTATATCTAGGCGTTAAAAAAGTAGCCGCGCGTTACTTGAATCCAGTACTAATCAGCAATGCTTAAACAGAGTCTAATTAATTTTACTTATAACAATAATCTAATCAAAGGAAAGTAAGATAATTAGATAACATGTTCAGCAGTGGGAGTAATAATAAAACAGAGGAAACAAACGAAATGGTTGAAACGAAAAGCATGTATTTTGCATGAGAATGCATACATCAAGAGGATGACATACATACAACTTGCATGCATCAGAAAATTTTCCTTTTCCATCTGTCTCAGATTAAAAAAGAGAAAAAAAAAAAAAAAAAGTGACGGAGGGAGAAGTTTCTCTCTCCGATTCCGTTTTGTCTCGGGAGGAACAAAACGAGGGAGAGCGAATGGGATCGTTCCACGTGTCCTAAAGGACTCTCCCAGTGGTTTTTTTGCGTTAGATCACAAGTGCAAGAAACGGGCGAGTTGGGTGGGGTTCACCAGGCCGGGGAGCTGGGTCCCACCACCCTTCAACAAACTCGCCACTTCGGCGTACCTTTCCCGCTCCTCCTCCGTCCGCTGGGACGGCGGCGCCGCCGCCGCCGTGGGTTCTGCTTCCTCGGCACCGTCCTCCGTCGACTTTCCTTTGGGTGGGGCCCACGGCTGGCCCAGTAGGGTCCCCTTGGTGAGGAACTCGTGGGCCAGGTAGCCCGCTAAGAGTTGGTTGGAGGGCTTGGGCTCTGGGAAGGCGGCTTTGCTGGTTGCGGTGATGGGCTCGACGGGCCTATCGGGCTTGAGTATTTTGGGTGGTGCGGGTATGGGCTTGGGCCTGTCAAATGGGTCATCTCTCTCTTTGCGCTTATTGGTAGGTGTCAACACACGACGAGGGGGGAGACGCATCGTTTTGGTATTCATGGCTCTCTATCCGCATGCCACGTCACTACCAAACCACCCTCAAAACAAAACTGACACAAATAGTTTTGCTTTCAAATAATAAAAAAATAACGTAATTATGTTATCTATCCTCGGGTGAAAAGTGAGGGGTAAAAAAGTAAATATTGAAAACAGAGGGGTAAAAGGGTAAATTGGCAGGAAACGGATGGGGCACGCTATGGTGAAGACGATGTGATGGGAGAGAGAGGGAGAAGAGAAACTTGTGGCCGGAATCTGGCAATTATCTAAGATTTAATAAAAACGAAATAAGAGATGAGATAGAGAGAGAATAAGATGAAGAGAGGGAAAGAGAATAGAGATAGAGAGAGAGAACGTAAGAGAAAAGTGTGAGAAGAAGAGAATGCGCAGCGGGTCTGGGACCTCGATATTTATAGCGCTGCTTCTCTCTAATTGCCCTTGTGAAGTTCCGCTTATTACTAAAATACCACGTTTGACCTAAATTACTCAATTACCCTCCTGTTTATTATTGTCTGCCCAAAATGAAGATGAAAACCTTCCCCCTTTTAAGCTTTTCATGGCGCTGAGAGGATTGGTTCAGATTGCATTTGCTTCCCCTTCCGCCGCGGCTGTGGCGGACGGCGATTGGTTGAACGGAAGGAGGGTGATTAATTGTTTTGTTATTTTATTCATTTTTTGTTAATTGATTAATCGTTAGAGTGGCTTGATTAATCGGTTGGGTCCAGGTCTCAAGAATGTAATTGGTATTCAATGGAATTGCATGAGACACGGAGAAGGTAAAGAGTTGTCTCATTTGAATTTATTTTTTCTGCTCACTCACTCATTGATTTTGGGATTCTGCAGTAAGACCTACCTTTCTGGATTCAAATTTTGTTCATTTGAGTGTTTATATTAAAAAAATCATTCACCACTAGTGATGAGGAAAAAGTACTCTCTGCAGAAGATGCATGCTGACTGACACATGAATAATAGGGTCTAGAAAATGAATTCCCTCAAATATTGCTCCACACATATAATCGAGAAGTTATTATGTCTATTAACCTTGTTTGGTGAAGCATATAATCTATCTTACTGCAATAACCGTAGTTTTATTTGGTGATTATCTTATGAAACCCTTCTTTCTGTTGATTCAATAGAATGTTGGAAATGCAGAGAGATCTGTATTTATTGTCACATGTAGGTTCAAATAAACTTGGACAAATTTTGACTGATTTTAACCTTAAAAGTTTTGTTGTGGCAGTTTTCAGTTTGGGCGGGATGCAGATTATTTTGATTGTTTATTATATATAGAGGTCATTTTGATCTGTTTATATACTTGTTATGCTGGCTGGTGGAGTCATTTCTTAGTACTATTTTTCATATGAACAGTAAACTTGTATACTCTTATTCAAAGGTGGGATCTGGAACTGTATAATCTAAAGCATGGAACTCAAGGATTTGACATCATGTTAATGACTATAGACTAGCACTTCCTGGTTCATCCACTATCATGGCACGCAGCATATTCAGCAAATTGAATACTGAATTACTGATAGTCACTTCTATTCTATCTATTTTCCCTCTCAGAATTTAACTGGTAATTGAGTTTTGGGGGCTATTATCTTGTGTTTTAATCCCAGAGTTTGCCACAAGACTGTTAGTAACTAGTGTCATGAACTGTCATAAGTGTTTATTTCTTTTTTTAATTTAAACCCTTGGATTTCAGGCAAAGGCTGATGGATATGATTGTTTCCCATGAAGCTGCTGAACTTAAAGTAGCAGATAATATGGTGGCGATGCAAAGATTTATGTAAATTTGTTGGCTGCACTATTTCAGACTATGTAGTTCCCAAAATTCAGATGCTGAAGAGATTTTGTTTTTATGCTGATCAAAGTCTGAAACTTTTATTCAGCGGGTATGATTTTTATGTTACCCTGTTTCACTTTTCTGCACTAGGTTAGCTATGTATAAATTTCTGTTTTATTAAAGGAAAACATGTTTTCTTGGTTTGCCATGTTAATTTGTCTTAGCGTCATATTCATTATAAAGTAGTTTTTTTCATTATAACTAATTTAAATATATATTTTATTTGTGTTTACAATTTTACATTAAATAAATTAAAATAAAGTTTATCTAATAACTCTAAAATAAGCAAATCCTATGTTTGAATATAACTTTTAATCAACTATCTAAACACGTTCAAGTAAAATACTATTCAGCACAAGACGCGTAGCCATTTAAATTTCGTTCACCCTAAAGAACCCTTGGAAACTAAATTTAATGAAAATTCTAAAATAACATGATAAACTTGTTTTAAACATAGTTTTCTTTCTGGAAGCAATCTAAACGTTTATTAAAACACAAATTAACATGTTGATGGTACGACTAAGATTAAAAAATAGAGCTTAAATTTGAAGCATTACCTGTATGAGGATTTTGACTTATGGTATATGATTTTGATAGTCAACTTCTTTAACCAGTATTAGAATTTTTCATACTAGTGAATTATTTAAAACTCAGATTGTGTATAATGAGTTTGGAAGTCAAATCCTATTTTTACTAAGGCAATGTATAATTAGGTTAAAATGTCCATAAAATACTAATTTGAGTTTATGTAAATAATGATAGACTCATGTTGTTTAATCAAAGTGATTAGGATTTATTCTTAATTTTTTGGAAACTGATTCCTAATGAACAAAACAAATGTTAATAAGGTTATCCCTTTGATAAATCAGTTTTTTTAGTATAATAATCACATCAAAGTTTAGATCTAATCTTTTATGCAAACCAATCTTGAATTATTACCGTCAATAGTTCAAAACCTAATCTTCATAAATGTGTAGAGTTTATATTGTATTTAAATTTTGTTGCCATTACCGTTATTCTTTTTAAGACACTTCTAACTTTTTTCTTGTGGAATCTTTTGTTGCTATTTACATTTATGTTTTTAATTTCAGTAATTATTTTTTCCAAAAACATTAACGATTTGAAAATCCTTGAGAACTTTTTATTAAAAATTGCTTTTTTTTAATGAAAAATAGTCGTTGTGAAATCACCACTATATAGAAATAAAAAAAAGTCAATATTTGTAATTATTGGTATAATTATTCATAATTAAACAGAAAACACTACATTGTTGCATTAAAAACTATTAAGAAAATTCATTGAATATTTTATGTATATATAAATATAATCAAATGAAACAAATAAAATTAGGAGATGAATAAATGTATAATACTATCTCATGATGTATGATTTTGTTAGGTTAATGGTTAAGATGGTAAATAGAAAGTTTTACTATAAAGAGACAAGATGCTAAATATGTTATTTTAAAAAAAAATAGTACACTACTAATATAGTATTTGGACTAGGAAGATTTAGAGGTTGATTTAATTTTTATAAATAACTCGAAATATTTTGTAATAATAGGTTATTTGGATAAACAATTTTGAAAAATTTATTTTCTTCAAATTCAATATATTTGTATTACTTAAAAATTGTAATTTTTTTTTTATCAAAATATAAGGTTAAGTTATATATACATAAACTAACATATAAGATTGTTTGTTTTTAAATATCCATTTTTATTAATGAAAAACTAGATTTAAATTTCCTGAGTAATGGATGATAATTAGTGTTGTAAATTTTATATATGTCAATAATTTCATGAAGCTTGTGTGCACGATATATCATTCAATTTATTTCCTACTATCTACATTATGCATGTTGTCGCATGAACTATGGATGATATGTTACAATGAATATTCAACATCATCGAACATGGAAACGTCCATTATATGCATGTAGCGTAACAAAGTTAACCAACTGACGTGTTAGAAAAATGACACCTCAAAAGGGATAAAACAAGCTTATGAGAAATGAAAAACATCTCAACTAAACTTCTACGAGAAAAGAGATGTTAATCACAGCTACTACGAAGGTGGAACAAACATAAAATTTATCAAAGTGCTGAAATTTTGTTAAACTGTTTCGATTTGTTCTTATATATAATTTGTAATATATTTTCCAAGATTAAACAAGAAGATTCTCTACTTGTTATAATACTAATCTTATTTATAATTTTCAAACTCTACTTTATTTATGAATGTTAGAACAGTGAAGAAAAATACTCATCAAATACTCATCATCTTAAATTTAACGGAAGTTTAAAAACATTGCATAAGTGTCTTGATTTGGCCAAACTTCAATTACATAATTTATGTACCTTGTGATAATTTTTTTTCATCGTTTATGAATTAAACTCTTTGACTTTGATTCTAATATCGATTATGGGATCGATTATTTATTATAAGATTAGAAATTATAATTTTAATTTGAACAAATTATTTTCACTTACTAATATATAATATGATTTGATTGTGATATAATTTACTTAGTTTTTTTTATAGAATAATTGATACATCTTGCAACAAAGGAAGTGATTTATAAATTATAAAAAAAATAGAACATAACTTAATATTTGTGAATCCTAAATATAAAACTTGAGTTTATATATATTTTTTATTCTTACCATATATGTCTGTACTATCTTAAAAATTCCTTTGCAAAATATTTGTGAAAAATCTTTAGACGACACACTCAAACCATCTTTTTTTATATAAACAAGTTTTTTAGAATGCATCTTCTTATGTCCAAAAATATTATTATTATTATAATTATTCTTATTATTAATATTTCTACAATTTTTTACAAAAAATAAATAAAAATATTTACTTATTTTTTGGATTTGATCCAAGTTTTATGTAACATAGTATTTTTTTAACAAGTTAGTCCTAATTTATATTGAAATCTATTTAGATTATTGTTTATTACTGAGTCCAAAAGTTCTATTCTCCTTAATAATAAATAATAAATGGATGAGAAAAATATCAACTATATATATATAAAAATTTTAGTTGTCTAATAAACATTTTTAACGGAGATCGTAGTATTCATGTAGTATTCATTCCAAATAATTTTATAAACACTTATAAGATGTAAATTGTGACGTCCAAAATTTCTTTTATTCACAATTAATGTATTCGTAAATATAAAAGAATAATAATATATTATATTTATAAATTTTAAAATTTTACACATTTAAGGAAAAAATAAATATTATTAAATTTGTTATTTTTTTCATATATCATATAAAACACGCTAGAATGGGTTGAATATAAGATAAACAATAAAATTTTTTTGTAAAGACAGTAGTGTATGGATTAGGCTCATTTGAAATAAATAAGTTTTTATGGAAAAGAGTTTTTCACAAAGTCAGTCATGAAAAAAAACTTAATGGAAATTGCATATGTATAACATAAATAAATACTAGTAAGAGAGAGTATGCATGCAATTATTTTATATTAGTTCACTTTAAGAGTGGGTTACATCTAATTTCTTTCATCACATGTAAGAGTTTCACTAATCACAATAAATTTCAAACAAAAATTTACATTGTCTCTTATTATTCTTTTTACAAAGTCATTATCCACTACTACCAGTTCACAAAAATAATCAAATTTAAACCTTAAAAAGTGATAAGGATTAAAGTTATTTTCTATTCAAAGCTTAATATTAAAAGACAAAGTCCTTAATTATTTAAACTAGCTTAAGATTTTACTATGAACAAGTCTTCCCATAGTTGACAAAGTTTGAATACTTTACTAATATCTTTATGCCTTTGTTTAACTATTTGCTTCTTGTATTTATAGAAGACTACATTAACTTTATATCTTCATTGGAACAATATCACTCCATCTAAACACTCCAAATAAAATCACTAATTATATGTTGGTTTTAACTTCTTTTTTTAAAAAGTTTTTTCTTACACAAAACTCTTTTATTGAGATACAACTATATGCTTAACCCTTTCTTTTACATTGAGGGAACTATAAATATTCCCTTAGTTTTGAATGTGTTTTTTTATTGATCTTAAAAGTGATAAATATTTTACTTAGATGATGTAACCAAAACGAATGTCTATTGTAACTTCCTCATATTCATCGTGTCAAGAGTTAAAATCAACTACATAAAAATCAAATTATAAATACCCCTAACACTAGGTTTCCTATCCAGAATCACAGGTCTCGTAGTACTTTTCTAAATTGATTGGAAATAGATGTCTTTTTCAACTATTCTAGACTAAACCTCTACATTAAAGTTGGATGGTTTATGGTTTGCTCAAGTTTAAAGTCATAACAACAATTAGAGTTTTTTTAATAAAAAATTTAGCTTTAATTGTGATTGTTAATGACCTTTGACAATAGGCATAAATAGATGTATTTTTGTTTTGTATTGTATGTAAGGATGCTTCATTTTTCATATAATAAATAAGTTTTATGAATATTGCTCTTTTAGTCCTTTTTTATTTTAGATAAATTTTACTGAGTAAATACTAAGATGGTGGAGGAAACTTTCGTTCATCCACTTGAGTCTTGTTATACATTTTTTAGACTTCTCTTATTTATTTTATCTTGTCAACTACGTATTTCTTTAATTTTTAGTTTGCATATTCAACATTCTTTTAATCGTGTTCCCGAAATTGTTAGTTAAGATTTCACTATCACTCACAAAATTATCCATACTTTATTTTTTTAAAATTAAATGTGAATAAGTTTTGTTTGTGGTAATTCATCCATAATAACTATCAATTTAGAAAAAAATATAATATTGCAATAATATTAAAATATAAAATAATTTATCTATTTTCAAGACTGAAATATTAATTAATATTTTTAAAATAATTCAAAAATATTTAAATTTAAGATAATTTCACTGATTTTAAGAACGTAACTAAACTAGGTGATATGTTATTATTTTAAGAAAATCCTTTTAATTTGGAATAATTTAAATATTATAATAATATCTAAATTTAAAATAATTAGAATATTTTTAAGAATAAAAGTATTGATTAAAAAAGTTAAAATAGTGCAGTAATATTTAAATTTAAGATGATTTGACTATTTTTAAGATCGTAGTTGAATGATATATTTATTATTTTATAAAAAACAAGAGAATTACATATAGTTTACTTTTATAATTTCTAATAAATTATTACTTCACTGTAATATAATTATTTTTTTAATATTTCACAACGGTTATTTACTTTCAAAGATAAAAAATTAAAAATATTAAAGGTCTTTTATATTTTAAAAGTCACTTATTATAACGTTGAAAGTTAATTATATGTAAATTAAATTATCGTTACTTTTTCTCTATTCTCACAAAAGTAAAAATAATATAACAATAAATTTTACATATCAAATATAACACGTTACCAATCCTTCTTTGCATATAAAATGGCAAATATATATAATTTATTATGTAGTGAAAGATAAAAATAATAAAGGTAATTACATTATTTTAATTCTTGTGTGAAAAATAATACAAAAATCACTGCCTATAATATTTTTTTAAAATAAATTATAAATAGTTGTTTATTTATAGAAAATAATAATTATATGACTTACTTGAATTATACGCTAAAGTTCTAATTATTTAAATTCAAAATAATTTTTTTATTAACTTAAATATTTTATATTAAATTTAAGTTATCTTATAGTTAATGGTAAGAATGTAATCTATAGATATAAAGAGCAAAAGAAAAACAACTCAGGAATCTAAAATGAATGAACTTTTTATCAGTAACTAAAACTAAATAGGTCTATATTTATAAAGAAATATTTCAACCTTTATTAAAAAGAACTTATTCCATATTTAAGTAATTGTATTTAAATAAACAAATAAATGAACTATTTTTTTTCTCATAGACATGCATGTGTTTTCTTGTTATCGTCTTCATTCCTTTCTCATCTTCTTCTTTCTTCATTTTTGGTCAATGTGCATGAATCATCTTCAAAGAGGAGATAGGAGTTATGAGTGCCCTACACGCCCAATAATTATGGGTACCCTACCTTGTTGTAACTCTCTCTCTCACTTTATATTACTAATTAATATCCTATATATATATATATATATATATATATATA
>Ga0099824_1006084_pt1 | contig 16724 bp, 11 predicted proteins | sample SiratrowhiteBW_FD_76837 | JGI IMG/M metagenome (GOLD analysis project Ga0099824, IMG submission 76837) | Root nodule microbial communities of legume samples collected from California, USA - Siratro white BW | ecosystem: Host-associated > Plants > Roots > Nodule | place: USA: California...
GTTATATTAATGTAAAAAGAATTAAAATTAAGAAAAAAAAAAAAAAAAATTCAAAATCCTTTTAGGTCAAAAAAAAAAAAAAAAGTAGAAAAGAATCGAAATGATTTTCATATCTTACAAAGCAGTAAAAACACATTTGTATTATAACTTGGATACATACAGATCAGCAATTAGTTCAGATGAACAAAAGCAAAATCTTAGACATAGTAATTTAAACATAATTTTGCCCAAACTTCAAAAACCTTAAATAGAAAGAGAAGAAGTTGAGCATCACTAATAATTCTTCTACTGAAAGCCATTAATTAGGGTTAATAAAAAAAATCATAATATATTAATATTTATAAAAGATCACATGTGGAAATTTTAGGTTTTGATTGTTTAACTTGTCTTAGAGAAAAAGTTAGAAATTATAGGCACTAATTACAAAAGTATCAGTTAATCAATTTCCTAATCTATTAATATATAGTATATCAGATAACACTATATGTTTGACTGAAAAGGTTTTATAACACATGATCATTTAATACAGTGGAAGATTGAAAACTGTGACACATATTGGTGCATAATTTTGGTTGCCCACCCTTCTAATAATCAAATTCTTAAGAATGAGCAGATAAATCATGCAGACATGGGAGTGACAGAAACCAAATTAAAGGAAAATTATTCTGGAGATGTGATCTGTCGCAGTGCATTATTGTGAAGCCATATTGACCAAGTTAAATTTCTTTATGAAATCTTCTACATTAAAGTACACAGACAGCAGATACTTTAAATAGGTACATTTTAGGAAAAATATTTCAATGATAATGGTTTTAGAAAATTTTCTTAACTTTCGATTCTAATTTTATTTTTATATTTAAATTAAATTTTAATATTTTAAAATTATTAATAGTTGGAAAAGAACTTTGTTCTATGGTATAAAATAATGTTTTTCGTAATATAAAATATGTTTAGAAACATTTATTTATTATAAAGGTTAATATGCTATAAAATTATTTATTATAATGATTCTTTTTCAATATATCAATAATTTAGTGCTTTTAAATCTACCAACTAATCCTTCTATCTTTTGGCGGGTTAACTAGCCAATGCATATCTAAGCACTATGACTTGCATTTCTTTTTATGTTTATTACTTTATTTTTATCCCTTTTTTAACATAAAAAATATTTTAAAACTTAATTACGTAAATATCTTTTTTAAACTGAAATATTTGATTTTAAATTTTGTGTAAATACAAATTTTAAAAAATTGAAGAATTTATTCTCATCATAGTTTTAATTAAAAAATTCAATAAAAGTGCATTAATTAAATTCATAAATACAATATAAAAATATCATAAATATAGTTTTTTCATTAAAAAAATGAGACAAAGTTATATTTCAAAAGATAAAAGGATAAACTGTGGTTATGAAATATAACAATAATAATGGGAAAATAAATACCTACATAGCATGTTCAAATTTTGTAGCATTAAATAGCCTTTCAAAACACTGTTATTAAAAAAATATTGGAACATTGGAAATTCACAATTGTTGCAGAATAAAACTGGAAGAAGAGATTTATATACGAGCATTTAAGATATGATTTTTTTTTTTTTTCCTTTGCAGATCTTATCTGTCTCTGTCGTTCCACCATCTTGGGTATATATCCATAATTTTCTAGAAATTTTAAGGTCTCAAAAAGTCGCCAATGACTTTTATAAAGTGATTGTAATTTGAAATTGATATTTTGTAATATTGTAAAGGTCTCCCTACATAGATTGTCTTAAAACTGATCACCAAAGAATTTCATATTATAATTGCCCCAAAAAATAGATGTAAAAAAGATGTTTTTAAATAACTTTCTATTGTCTGGGGATCTTTTTCCAGAATTTTAAGATTTTCTAGGTAATGTATTTCTACCTCAATCATATAAATAATATTAATTAAATGCAGACATCCTTTTCAACTTTTAAAATTGCTGATAAGACCTTGTAGACTGTTTGGGAAGATTCAAGATATCACGAGAACAATGCTAAATTCTATTTTTAACAAAAGGTTACAAATTCATTCACTTAAGAATGTATTTCATGTTATATAGAACAACACTCTTAAGTTTGAAAAATAATCGATGTAACTTAAAATTTTCTTCTTAAACACGAATATAACCTGAAAGCTGGTTAAGCTTTTAGAAACTATTTAAAGCACTTTAAAAGATTGATATATTAGAGTTTTAAATTGATTTAAATCTAAATATTGTTTTTCTCACACCTCTTTAGATTCAACACAAGTTTTCTTGGACTTGTTACTTCTATATCAATTGTACACAAGCTTCTTTCAATTCTTCGAATCAAAGTCCTCCCATTATTTTTAACGCAAGAAAGATTATGGAACAAATGATACTTTCTCTTAAGAAAATAGGTGTAAAAATTAAGTTTAATTGTTGTCTTTTTACATATAGAGGTTAAAATATAAGCTCAAATGAAAGAGGAAATCAGTTTCATTTATGAAATTTAAAAGTGCAAATATTGTCTTCATCTTCATTCATCTAGTATTTATATTCACGTTAATGTCCATTATAAGATCATTGTGGTAAGAAGAAATATGGTATAAGAGTTATTACTGCAGTATTAGATGTATTCCACCAACTTGACATTTTAAATATATAACATAAAACAATGTTTTTTTATCTTTCCTTTTTTTTTTTTTTTTCATATAGAAGTTTGCTGAAAAAACAAATCTTCCTTATTTAGAAGTACACTTTTGAACCTTGCTTTTCAAAATTATCACTCATTTCGATGAAGGGAGTAGAGTAGTTTAATTTTGATGTGACTTCTTTAATATAATTTTTAATCAACAAATATATATATAAGCATGTTTTATTTGGATTAAGATTTTTTAATAAATTTAATTGATGTGATACTAAATTTAGTTGTATATAAATATTTATAAAATATCTTTGAAAAAATTTAAATATAAAAAAATATTTTTTAAAATGTAAATTAAAGTTAAAATAACATTTAAATTAATAAAAATCATTATAAATATACTTTAATAAACAAAAAATTATGTTTTAAACTAGAAATATATTAAAATAAATTATCAAAATTTATATTAATTAATTTTTATTTTGATTATTTAATTTTTAATATAAAATATATATTAAAACAATATTAATTAATTTCATTTTATTTTATAATTATTTTAATATTTTCATTTTATTATAATATAATAAAATATATTTATAAATATATAATTATTATTTACATTTATATGTTTTAATTATTTATTATGTTAGAATAAAAACTTTAATCCATTGACTCTTCTTTCTAATAGACAGTGATTTTTATTTATAAGGAAAAAATAATAAAATATCTACAAAAAGTAGCTTTCTTCACAAATCAAAGTAGAAAGTTTGATGTAATAATTTATCTCCTTTTTCATAATTTTATATGTAGTTTTTAATTTTTCTGTGTTTTTCTTCGTTTTGAATTTTCTGTCGTTGGAAATAAATACATCCTAAATAGTCCAAAAAAAGGAAAAAGGATCTAAATTTTAAAACTCTTATACATACATACTCCAAAAAAAATTTAATTTTAAGAAGAAAAATCTCATAAACCTGGTGGTCCAACTCTTCAATATGCTTAGACCATATTTAAACTTTCAATCCAATTTGCTTCCTGAAACATAATAAGACATTAGAAAACTGAAGCATGTGTTCTTTAATACTACTTTGTTCATATCTATACCATATTAATTGATTCATATATTTTAAGAAAATTAGTTTAAATGGTAAATTTGTTCGTAATTTATATTCTTGTTCCAAAATTATCCTTATCACATTTAAAGTTAAATTGAGTGAAATTTTAGTATTCTTAAGTACTTATATTCTCAAATAAAATTGGGAGAGAAAAAATTTGTTATTTATTTTAAATATTTATTATATTTTGATAAATATATGTCAATTAGTTAAAGTAATTTAAGAAAAAAAAAATAATGCATCATTCAAATAAAACAGGTCTTACAAAGGGATAATAAATTTTCTAAAAAGGTCATAATTACAGACATATTAAAATGTTTATTTTCTCATTGAGATTATTGATTCATCTAAACTTTCAAAGAAGACTTAATTTTGATAAGCAATACTTATTCCCTTTATTTTGTTTTGCCAATATAATAAGAACGACTAAATATATTTTAACCTAATCAATTATATTAAAAACTACTCTAAAGTGTTTATTTTTTAATTTTAATAACACACTTAGTTTTTCAGATAATCAAATTCGATCATCGTCTTAGGTAATTATGAATTTAATCTATGTTTTTCGATTATATAGTCTCTTATTCAAAAAAATTTCTCAGTTTTTACTTTATATTGTTATTTTCTATCAAAATTGTTTTGGTTTATTCAAATTCTATTATCATGAGATAGGTTTTTGTTTTTCTATTAATTTTTTCAATATTTATTCTATATATCTCTCTTTTTCTAAGTGATTTATGAGAATAATGTTTCAAGAAAAATAATATCTCTTATAGCTATTTTTATAGTAAACAAAACTACATACTTCTATAACTAAATTTCAAGTCACAGCTCTCTTACAAAATTAATTAGATAGTTTGAATGAATTTTTGAAGCTATGTCTCCAATTATATATATGAATGAGTATTCATAAAAATACTTTAAAATTCATTTTATAGTATTATAATGATTTTTGCACGAATTTTACAAAAATATATTAATCATATCAACAACGTGTATTATATCTAGTATACTACACAATATTATATATCACATTATACATTGTAGATGTACAAGAAACACATTATGTATATATTTTCACAACTTCATTTTGTGGACTTTGTTTGACACTCAATTTAAAATGAGTGCCAAAAGGAATACTCGTTGTCTCGGCATGTTTTAGGTGGAATCTCCACAACACTTTTTTATTATATTGTTCTTGTTACAACCAAAGCTTCTTCTCCTTTTTGTCACACATAATTCTTATTCCAAGAATTTGTTTAACATCTTTGATGTTTTTCATGACAAATAACTCGTCCAACTTCATCTTTAATCTGTCAACCTTGGAAATATTTTTCCTAACAATAAGCATGTCATCAAAATATAATAACATCATAATAAAATAATGATGAGAAACCTTTTTAACAAAGACTTAATGGTCAAAAATAGTCCTTTTATAACCTTGTTCACACATTATAAATTAAATTTTTTGTACTATTGTCTTGGAACATATTGTCTTTCTTACTTTCAACAAGAACACCATCAAGTTGCTTCATACAAATCTTTTTCTCCAAATCACCATGGAGAAAAACACTTTTCACATCCATATGTTCTAACTCTAAATTAAGAGTAACACTTAAACTTAACAATGATTTCAGGAAAGTATATTCAGTTGTAGTAAATAATGATACAAGTGAAAGTATCACTGAAGTACTTGTGGTTAAAAATGATTCTACTCAAGAGAGAATATACTAATGTGAAAGAAACTCACACTTAAGAGAGAAATTTTCGGAGTCAAGTGTAAGTTGAAGTCACGCATTGAAAAATAGATAAAAAAAGTAACATATAAAAAGAAATATTACATACACTTATTATCTTAAAGTTTTAGGTTGAAGATGATGTCACAATTTATTACTAATTTAATATGAAATACCCCATATTTTTCTTTAAAAAAATATTTTAAAAAATATTTTTTTCTTCCTTGTGAGAAAAAGTAAACTTTTTATATTAGTTGTTTTTATAAGTTACATAAAATTATTCTTTAATTGATATATAAAATGTAAATATTTTTTTTAATTCCAATCCTAAATCCTTCATATAGTCGATGATATAGAGTTCTCAATAGAGTATATGATGTTGAAATTTATATGTTAACTCCAACAAATCTAAATTATAACTACATTTTTACCCGGTAATTTTACACCTCACTGAAATTAATTAAGAAAGTTGGAAATGACCTGTGTTAGTGAGTAGAACATTTATTTTACTAAACGTAAACAATCTCTTCAATTAATTGATTAATCAAGCTTTTCGTTAAGATTACCGAATACACTTTATATTGACATCTCACCTTGAGTACGACCTTCCCAACCATAAAACAAGCACCAATATGAAATGTTGCTTCCCATGCAAAATAGCTAGGTAACCTAGCTACCACCCCTTCCCCTACTTTCCAACTAGATTTCTCAATTCACTATAAACGCCATATCACAGTTTTCATTTAACTCCGTTTGTCTTCGCACAAAAATCAACCGATAAATGGAATCTTCTTAATCATAAAAACATGCTTTTTTTTCTTTTTTAAATACTCAACAAAAGCATGCGTTAATATCCGTTTTCAAAGATTATTTTATTCTTCACTTTGTTTAAGAATGACTTTTCCTTTCTAAAAGGAAGCCATTTTCTCTTGATTACACTGCGTGAAAATGTTCTTTTCTAGAAGGTGTATTTTTCACTGAACAGAGGAAACTATTTTCTTTTGCAAAATATCTGAAATTAATTGAACTACCACAGAGGAAACATTTTTTAGATTAAAAGCAAATGAGGAACTGAGATAGAAAGATATTGATAACTGGAATTATAGGGATGAATTCCAAATAAGGTGTTGTTTTGGTAATATTTGTGAGATGCTAGGGTTTAATTATTGATTTCAGTGAAGACTATATTGAACACTAGCTAGATATAGATGCAGTATAATATGATAAAGGTCTGGAAGAAACTCTTAACAAACTCACTATCGTTCACTCTCTCTCATTCTTTCCCTGTCATTTGGGCACTGTGTCACATTACTAACTACCCTAACAGCAAAGGTTTCAATTTGTCAATTGGGGTAATAATTTTTTTGTGAGTCGAAAGTGCAATTAGTGCTGGCGGCAGACTTGAATATTCTTCCACAAAATGATATTAGAAATAGCCACTTAGGATCACACATATCATCACCACTGTAACAACTTGTTGTTGCTGTTTTTGTCGTCTAGTTTCGACTTCTAGGTTGTCGGAGATCAATGATGTCCCCTTTTCTGTTTTCTAATTAACTTGCAAAGTTTAATTATACTTTCACAACTTTTCCCAGAATTGATTTCAATCTCTGTTAAAACTCAACCAGATAAACCTAAATAATAAAATTCTCATACTGTTTCTCTCATCCATTGCCTTTTTCTTTTTCACCTGTTACTCAGATATTAATTTGTATGGTTGATTCCAGATATTTTACCATGCAAGAAAAATCAAACATAAAATTTTCTACTAAATAATTTAATTATATGCAAAGAAATTTAATGCTGTTGTGACTTAGGAAAATGCGTGATTAATTACAGTACCTGCTAATGCAGAGAAATATATATTCTAGGTTCTGTGAATATTGGTGATATGTCATGTTTTTATTCCAATGGGTATAGTGGTTGAAATATTTTCTTTTTGAGGTAATCATGTTGAATGATCAATGATTACACAAGTTCAACCCTGGTAAGTTGGAATCATGTTTCTCTACTGTAATTTGACAAACTAATTACGCGGTTACGAAAACAAACAAAAAGATAAGGATACGTAATTTTTTTTTCAAAGATGATACCTCGTAACTTCTTGTATGTATTAGTGATGAATTCTTTAAAGTTAGTCACATTTGATTTAAGTGGTTAATGAATTTTAAAAAGCTATCACAAAGTTATACTAATTAAAAATCAATAATTGTGACTTATATATACAATAAACAGCAAATATATGTATATACTCTTGATAATTCTTTTTTTTTTCTGTTTTTTTATATATATATATATACCAAGTTTGGACATATATATTTAAAAAAATGAATGAATTGATGGCATGGAAGAAAGCAGAAAACATATATTTAAGAAAATGGAAAAAGATATGGACATGAAATATGATGACCAATATAAGTGCCGGTTAGTAACTAAAAGTGGTTGCTCCATCGTCCATCAGAAAAAAATGAATGATTAGGGTGAGAGAATTTAGAGGAAGAAGAAAATGATTAGTACTGTGACCTGTGGACTTTTCCTAACTAAATACATTTCTTTTCTTTCACAATTCATCATGTTACGAAGAGACCCAACCATAACTACAACTTATGCATAATGTGTATATGTAAAACCTTATGCAAACATAACAAAACCATCTTAAAGTTGAAGATACGCAATTATAGGAAATAAACACAAACATGGTGCTTTATATATTTACAATATTCCTTCTTTTATCACACTACGTAAAGGCATTCTACTTTTTTTTTTAACTTATTAAAATAATCAGACCTAAATGTTTAGGAAAATCAAATATTTTTTTAAGCTACAATTTTTTTTTCCAATAAAGTTGAATAATGTCTCTTTCTTTGTCGAACTATCTGGCACGTGAAGTATGAGTTTAGGTGGAAAAAAAAACTTAAATAGGTTTATTCCTCAATTCAAACGAACAAAAAGTCTCACCAAATAAAGAGACTGTTTTTTTTAATTGTTTATTTTTTTAAATGTAAATGTGATATAAAATTCTCTATTTATATTCTATAATAAAGAATGATTTTTTAAATGGTATAGTCTTTCACATTCTATGCTATATTTTTTCGTTTCTTATTTGTTTGAATTTAAACTTTAATACGTATTTTACAAAATAATAGTATTCTTTACATTACTAATAAATTTATATAAAAATTTATTTTTTATTTAATTGTTAAATTTTAATTTTATAATATCTTGATTATTTTTGAAATATAAATGAGACATTTATATTTATATATTTATATTTATATATATGTGTGTGTGTGTGTTTTTGTTGTGTCAATTTTGTTATGAATGAAAATTCTCAAATAACACGTTAATACATAATAGTTTTTTTTGCAGAACTAAAGTTTGTAGATGTTTTCTACCTATTTTTAAAAATTTGTAAGAAAGTTTCTTATAAATTTTCTAGACTTAAATATACTATTTTTTTTTAATAGTGAAGAATGAAATTAATAAAAATACTTAAACGGAGTATTTTAATCCTATTACAAAAAATAATCAAAACTAAAATAGGTAAGTAAATATGGTTATTGTAAGTAAATATTTATTGTATAAATTTCGAAAAGGATAGAATAGGTAAGTAATAAATTGTTGAATATTACACTTTGACAAAAACATTTACTTGCAAAATTTCTACATCTTAAGAATTTATGGTAAAGTAAACATGGTTTCAAAATTAACAAAATGTTCCTCAAATAATTCTATTGTGAATTTTAAATTTAGATAAAGTTACTTAACATTACAAATTTATAGAAAATCAAACATAAACTTCTTTTCACATAATGTGCATGTGAATTTTAAATTTAAAGATTTTTTTTTGTTTAAATTTTAGGACATCTCCATTGTAGTGGTCAAAATATAGGGTTTAAATTTATTTTGTGATGTTATGTAATTTTTAAGATTTCATATCTATTTTTCATATAATGCAAGGGTAAGACCTCATCTAACGATATATTATTTACGCTTCAACCTAAATAAATATCTAATACAAGAAATTCCATCTAATGCAAATAAATATTTTAATAATTTTTTATTCTAAAACACATGGCGTTATCTATAGACATCACTTATTCTCGGATACGTTTCAAAGCAATGTCAATTATTTCTATGAAAGATAATTATATTACATTTATCATCTAAATTAATATCAGTCGATCATCTAAAATAAAATATTTATATTAGAAGGATCTTTTTCATTAATCTTAAATTTTGGTTATTGAATATATGAGATTTTTCTATTCTTACCTTATTTGTCATAATATATGAAAAAGTAAACAGGTTGAAACAATCTTTAAGTGTTTTTTTTTTTTATTTTATTTTTGTCCGTTAAAAAAAACGAAAAAGTAAACCATTCATCTATAATATCTTTAAATTTCAAATAAGTGAGATCATGAATTCTCATAAATAAAATATTAGGACATAATCATGATCTAAATTCTTATAAAATTATTAACTCAATTGAATTTAAATGTTTCATTAATATTAAAAGAAATATGTATGTTTATAATTAAAGTAAAAAATAGACTTATCAATATAAATGGATTACCTCAATTGATTATCTCAAGATGACAACTTATAGTTTAATTTAGTGTTGTTGAAGAATGTTAATTCAAACATAATGTTTGAGTCGTGAACATCATAAACACATTATATAATTAAAATATCTCTATATTTACTTCACATTTTTTTTATGTTAGAATTTTGGTTTAGTTTAACTTCATTATAAGCTATTTCTCAATTATATATAAGTTATTATTTTCAATTCATTAAAAGTCTTATTAAATTTTAATGTTTAAATTTATTTAAGAAAAGAATAATTGAAAATTCTGAAAAATGTAAACATGAAAAAACAAGTAAAATTGCTTTTTATTAGCTGATTACTTCAATCTAGACTAAGGTTAGGAAAAAGAAACATACCACTAAAAGAAAAAAAAAAAAACTTAAAGAATAGGTCAAATTTATGTAATGAGACAAGTAGATATCTATTCTATATATTATCAAAGAAAAGAATAATTGGCGCCAAGCGTGTGGAAATGCAAGAAGTTTGGTAATTGTGCCTCCTGCCAAAAGAAAGAATCCCATTGAAGCAGCTAATCCCAAACATACTGTCTGTACATCTGGTTGTACAAATTGCATAATATCATAAATAGCTATTCCAGATATTACCCAACCGCCCGGAGAGTTTATAAACAGATACAAATCTTTATTCTCTTTCTCTATGCTCAGATATATCATAAGACTAATAAGTTGATTTGATATTTCACTATCAACCTCTTGACCTAAAAAAAGAAATCTTTCTCGATAAAGTCGATTGATTAGGATTCCGTTTTTTCCTTCAAAGCCGTACATGCACCTTTTGATGTTCAGAAAAGACTTAAACAAGACAAAATATAGAGAGTTTATATTTATTATAAAAAAAATTCTAAAGTAATGGTAGAAGATAAACTATTATATCGATAGTAGTTAAATTTATTGTTCAATCTTAAAGAAGTAAGTTTATTAACCCAATGGCTACCATTTCTAAAAATATGTAAAACATTGACATAAATCTCTTTACAAAAGGTTAAACCAAGAAACAAAGTATGTCAAAGTAAAAACTTGACAAACTAAGATAGAATCAGTCTCTAGCCACAAACGCTTAGAGTCTTATTTCTTCTCAAACTTTTCGGTTAACTTTAGTCATTATAAAAAAAACTTCTAATTTACCTACCGATTATTATATAAGATGCAAATCTATAAATAAATTTGGCATTATCCACATATTAATATCTACACATATGTATCTATTGATAAGATATACATTATCTACATATCTTTATCTTTATCCTTGATAAAGTAAAAGTTATGATTATTCACATATATGTATTCATCGATAAAGTATAAATTATGATTACCCATGAATCTATAAATTATGATTACCTATGAATTTATATCCGTCAATAAAATAAAAGTTGTGATTACCTATATATTTATAAGTAATATTAATATTAATATTAATAGCATTATTATTAATATTATTATTAATATTTTTAATAATATTATTATTAACCTTACTAATATTATTACTAATGTTATTATTATTATTATTATTATTATTATTATTATTATTATTATTATTATTATTATTATTATTATTATATTAACAGTATTAATATTACTAATGTTATTATAACATTATTAATATTAATATAATAATAATAATAATTATTATTATTATTAACATTAATATTTTATTATTATTATTATTGTGAATATTTTACTAATATTATTAATAACATTATTAATATTATTATTATTGATATTATTACTATTAATATTATTATTAATAGGTTAACTAATATTAATAATAATAATAATAATAATAATATAATAATAATAATAATAATAATAATAATATAATAATAATAATAATAATAATAATAACAAAGTTTTTCTGACATAGTCGAATAGAAAATATAATAATATAACAAATGGAGTTCGAGGAATCTTCAGTGTATGGAGAAAAAGAAAATTAAGTATGAAGATTCACAATGAGGAAATATGTATGTGTGAAAGCAATCTTGATAGAATAGAACATATAAATCTCAATCATTGATATTTATTCCCCATTATTAATATTATTATTAACTGTATTAATATTATTAATATAATAATAATAATAATAATAATAATTATTATTATTATTATTATTATTATTACTATTATTATTATTATTACATTATTTAATATTAATAATGTTGTATTAGTCGTATAGGTAATGGAAGTAGTTTCTAACCTACATATCACCTTAGTTACTCGTGTAATTGATGGAGTATAACAATACTACATTAGTTACACTAGTAAATGATATAGTTCGATATATTTACATATCACATAATTACCTATTTAATTGATGTAGTATACTAATACTACATTATTTACAAGAGTAAATGATGTACTTTGATACTTATGTGTCACATAATAAATAATTTAATATCAAAATATTACATTAGTTTAAATAATAATCAATGTAATATCTCAATGATGTAGAGAATGTATCCAAAATAAAAGAAAAAAGTGTGACTTTACTTATTGTTATAATAGTTGCATGCTAATACATGTAGTTTTTTAATGTAGAAAAATGTGTCTTAACACTCCGTGATTTGGAGTGTCGGTTAGAAATAATTAATGATTCTTCATTTCTAATGTTCATTCACTCCAAACATGAAAAAAAAAGTAACTTTCTCGTTCTAAATCTTATTATCATCACCTATTCAATTTGAGAATACTACAATTTATATTCATATGGATTGAATAACTAAAGTTTAAATGAGACATGCTCATTATTAAAAATCTTAAGACTAAAATAATGTGATAATTCACTCTATAAAACTCATAAGGTAACTTTATAACAAAACTATTAAATTATGCTCGTTTTCTTAATTTTATGGATAGTTTAAAATATATTTTGATATTTTATCCTAATTAATTATAAAAAAAGTATAACAAATTTTTGGGCAGATTTTGATGTATTATATAAAATTAATGTTTTATTGAAATTTAATATATAATTTCATTAATGATGATGTTTTAGTTTTTCTATTATCAATAAAAAAATTACAATAAATACAAAATAGGATATTTTAACTCTTAAAAAAAATAAAGGTTCATTTTTTTCTCATAACATAATCTCATCTGAATTATGTTTGCCAAAATATGATTATTTCAAGAATCTAAAATAAGAAATCTTATATAATTGCAGTCCTCAATGACATTAATTTGGCATGATAAGTATTTAACTTATGGGTCAAAAATACCTTGCTTCTACAATACCTCATCTCATGACTACTTCTTGGTCATAAAGGCCTTTTGATTAACCCTTTTCTGTTCATTCTAAGATATATCATTATTATATATGGTTGAATGCTACAAATACTGTGTGATTTCTACCTGCAATGTAATCTTCTTTGCAATTCAAAAATTAAAAGTAATTTAAAGTGGTTTGTTAATTTCCTCGTTCAAGTTCTGTTGTCCATTATCCATCTTAATAAATAATTTGCATGGTTGTCGCACTTTGAACAATTTGTAACCATATATGCTTCGTAAACCTTAGCTGGTACTTGCATATACTAAACACACAACCTTTCCCACCAACCTTCTAGAAACAACAATGCATAACAAAACAAAAACATTTATTCCTAATAAAGACTATGAATCAGAACACATAGTGCAAATGTTTACTCATGAACAAGAGCAAACAACAATGTGTGCAACAATTAGTTATCTATGTATAACAACAAAACTTTGATTCAAGAAGTTTAGTTCTCAATATAAGTTCGCTCCAATTATACCATCTCTCTTTCTAGGATCTGCACTTAACCTAGTTAATATCCTCTAGCATTTTATGGCTTTGTCTTTTGTCTGTTAAGCAGATTTTATAATCATCATATTTTGAAATCATTGATCTAAAACAAGTTATTGACCTTAAGCACCAATCGAAATATGTAAACTTAGCTTTTTTATATTTTCCTCTTATCCAAGTCCAAGTCTTAATTTGTACTAGAGCAAAAACTTTATTTACATCGTGTTTCTAGTTCCTGAAAAATACATTATTTTTATGTGACCAAAAAGTCTAAATGGTAGCCATCCACACAATACTCTATATAATATTATTTTTCCAACTTATTCTTACTTTCAAGGAAACATTCCTTAGGTAATTTATGATGTACCGATTTTACAGCTATCCACAAGTCACATGTTTTCTAAATTTCGCTTACATCCCTATATGTAAAAAAAAGGTGACTTACAATTTCTTTTGTTGTCTCACACAAAAGACACCTGCCAACACTCACTTGAACTCATTTTTTTAATGAAGTTATCTAATGTAGCCACTTTATTATATAACCCTCCAAGAACAAAATTATGTAGTAAGTGGAGTCTTAGTTTTCCAAAATTCATTATATATAACCTCCTTCTCCTCACTAGAACTATTACCTATTCTATTATACACAAATCTCACTATGTAAACTTATTTTTCCTCTCCTTTCCAAATCCAAACATCCTCCTTTTCTTTATGCATCTTACACCCCTGAATCAGGTGGTTGAACTCATCTACCATTGATTTTTCTCATTTAAACCAATTTTTTCTTCATACTAGGTTCCACTTCCATTGATTATCTTTCCATTGTCCAACTTCCTCTACCTTAAAGCCTATTTAATTAGAAGTGACAATTAACCTAATGTGTTTTTATTTTAGTGTAATATCTCCTATCCATATATCCTCCCAAAACAGAATTTGATTTCCTTTGCCAATTTTCTAGTTAATTGTTGAGCCATTCACCTTTATCCCCATACCCGTATACATTCCTCAAGTCGCTCCACCACCTAGATTTGTTTGATCGCTCATTCAAGTTATTTAAACTTCTCCATGACCCATACTTAGACAATAAAATGTTCCTCCACAATCCCTTCTCTTCCTTCCCTAACCTCCACTTCCATTTTTCTAAGAACATCATATTGAAACTTTTCAAATCCTTAATGCCTAAACCTCCTTCCCCTTTGCTTTTACAAATTATTTCCCACTTAACCCACACCATTTTCCTTCCTTATTGCCTCCAACTGGACAAAAATTTCTCTTTGAATCCTAATAATTTGTTGTCTTACTGTCTATGGTATTTTAAAGATTGATGATAAGTATAGAGACATAGCAAAAAGCACATATATAATCGGACTAATCCTTCTAGTCAAGGATGTATATCTTCCATCTAGATAATCTCTTTCTTTATTCTTGATATCATATCCTGCCAAAATTCTTTCCTCCAAGGATTTCCTCATATGGATATTCCTTAGTAAGTGAAAGATAAGGTTATAATTTTGCGGTTTATCAATATTGAATACCTTTGTATGTCTTTAGCTTGCACTCCAATTCCTCCTACCCTACTCCTGTGGAAGTTAACCTTTAGGTCTGATTCTAACTCAAAGCATCTTAGAATACTCTTAAGAGTTATAATCATAGTATCATTTGTCAATTGAAGCATGCTAAGACTAATATCATTATTTCCTGCATTCATTCAATATAAAATGTTTTTCTTTTCTTACCTAACTGCTCTCGACAACCCATTCTACCGCAATAAGAAAGAGAAAATGAGCTAACGATTCTCCTTGCCTAAGACCTTTCTCAACTTTGAATTTATCCATAGAGATATCATTAACTTGAATTGATACAGTTGCAATCTAGAAGCATGCCAATATCCATTTAATCCACTTAGTATACATAATCTCAATCGTCTCATCATAGATGCAAGATACTTTCAATTGACTGTGTCATATGCCTTTTCAAAGTCTATCTTTGTTATTATACACTCCTTTAATATGTTTTGCTTCATCTATAACTTCATTTGCAACCACCACATGGTCCATATCCTTCTCACCTATAAGAAGGCTAATTGGTTAACATCAATAACTTTGTCTAGCACATTTTTCAAACTCCTTGCCAAAATTTTTTATATTACTTTATACACGCAGTCTACTAGAGATATTGACCCATACTCATCTAGCCTGTATGGATTGTCTACTTTAGGTATACGATAGATGAATGATGCATTAGTTCCTTTAGGTCATTTACCAAACTTATGAAAATTCTATATTGCACGCAGGATGTCCTCCTTCACTGTGTACCAAGTTTGTTTTTGAAAATTAAAATTAAACCCATCGAGTCCTACGTTCTAACTACCCTCACTCTCCTAAAATGTCTCTTTCACCTATTCTTTTGTTATTAACTTAGTCATTTGTTATTAACTTAGTGAGCCCTAAATTATCCTCTTCATCTATCTTACAAAAATTTATATTGTCCAATTTGACCTTAACCCTGACTTCCTCACTAAACCTATCTTGAAATACTCTTTTTTATCTCTTTTTTTATTCTTTTTCTTTTTGAACGGCGAAGAATAAAATTAATGAAAATTACAAAAAAAATTAAAATTACCGACGAGATAAATTCATCGGAAACATTCAAAATCTGTCGTATTTACCGACGAATTTTCGACGGAAACAAAATCCATCAGTAAATTGGTTGTATATAAATTTACTGACTGATTTTTTAAATCAGTCGGTAATTACAGACGAATTTAGCTGTCTGTAAATTTGTCGATAAATCGATAAATATTAATTTTATATAAATATTAATATCTGTAATTAGCGAATAATTAAACTCGTCGGTAAATCTGTCAGTAGTTAGCCA
>Ga0099824_1006085_pt1 | contig 16724 bp, 10 predicted proteins | sample SiratrowhiteBW_FD_76837 | JGI IMG/M metagenome (GOLD analysis project Ga0099824, IMG submission 76837) | Root nodule microbial communities of legume samples collected from California, USA - Siratro white BW | ecosystem: Host-associated > Plants > Roots > Nodule | place: USA: California...
CCAAATTAAATTTAAACTAACAAAACAATACAAAAAATTTCAAATATTTTACCTCACCAGCCCACAACCTATATGCAACATGATCAACATAACTAACCAAAACAGAAGGATCAGAAGGACCTCTTGGGAATCCTACTGCATCATCATGAGGACAAATATTTTGAACAATAGCAAGTCCAGCTCCATCACGCCTATCCCCTTGCCTCATGGAGGCTGTCGGTCTCTCTCGATTTCATGTTGAGATGAACCTCCTCTAGTCCTCGCCATAATCTTGAAATGAACCATACATATAAACTTACAATTCTTACAATTGCGGATTACACAAATAGTAAGACATTCAAAATTTGGAGTCTCTGCGGTTTGTACAAACCGTAAGTTATTCAAAATTTCTCTTCTGCAGTTTGTACAAACTGTAGAACAATAGAAATTTTTTTTCTGTTCTGCGGTTTGTACAAGCCATAGAAGAGAAAAAAAATTTCTACTGTTTTACAGTTTGTACAAATTGCAGAACAGTAAAACATATTTTTCTGTTCTGCGGTTTGTATAAATCGTAGAACAGTAGCAAATTTTTTTTCTTCTGCGGTTTGTACAAACCGTAGAACAGTAGAAAATTTGAATAACTTACGATTTGTACAAACCGTAGAACAGTTTGACAGTGAAAAAAAAGTCGACCACCATCGTCCTCCGCCACCAATCCACCACAACTACCTCTACAATCTAAAATTAAACTTACAATGATGCTTACCTTCCTTTCAATTGCTTGAATGGGTGCCAAAATGATGGAAGTTGAAGTTTGTAGGTTACGATTTTCACCAACTGTGAATGGAAAACAATGATGGAGAACCAAGCCAACAACCAGCAACCAAGATGCACTCAATGTAGATCTGCACTAGCAAACTGGGATACGAGCACTGCCAGTGGAGGTGGAGGTGGAGGGAGAGGTGCAACCGCCGTCGAATCGGGTGCAGTGGAGTTGGAACGGGGAGCAGGCAAAGTGGAGGAAGAAAGGATGTGAAGGGTGGTGGAGGGTATTATGGGGTATGAAATGTTTTAAAAAGGGTTAAACGGTAAATTTGCCTAGACTATGGAGGTGCAGGAAGATGATATGGAGGTGCAGGAAGAAGCAGTCCCTCCAGACTCTCTTCCTACATCTCCATAATTTTTAACATTCTCATTTTAAAATGAAGAAAAGACAAAAATATTTTATTGTTGGAAGTGTTCTATGCTCAGTTCAACATTTATAGAGGTACGTTTATTAATTACGGAATGCACAATTCGTAATACATTTTAAAAATATTATCATTGTGGATTATACAATCTGTAATAATTTTTCATGCATCTTCATTATTGTAGATTATACAAATTGTAATTGAATTTTTTTTTCAATGAATTGCGAATTGTATAACCCACAACATATTTCAATTTCAAAATAAGTTGCGGGTTTGTAACTCGTAATACATTCGAAAATTTGAATGTATTATAGGTTTTTGAATGCATTACGGGTTACACAACCTGCAATATATTCGAATGCATTACGGGTTACACAATATGTTGCGGGTTGTGTAACCCACAATGCATTAGAAGCCGAGCTCAGCTCTAGAGTTAGATCATGCAGTTTTCTTTTGGTTAATGCCTTATAAAGTTGTCGTTTTGATATATTGGCATATAAGCTTCTTTTTCATACTTTCCTCTTGTGTTCTTAATGATAAGTTTTCAGAGAAAATGTTGTCAGACCACGATACTTTTTATTTTTTATTTGCAAGCAATTTAAGAGGTTCAAACATGAAATTAGTAAAATTTGAAGATTGGAACTAAAATTTACTAAGAGCAGCTCCTTGCAATCAGAGGTAGCTCTTTGTACTGACACAACAGGGGACAATAGGGACCAAACTGTTGATCATGTGATCATAGGGAATAGTACCATGTCAAGCATGAAGTTTTCCAAAAGCTTTATTTAGCACTTGAAGGTTTATGAGTGTATTTTTATATATAATAATTTTAAATTTCTATCTAAATAATCTTGTAATTTTACTTTTGAAAGATAAAAACCTGTACATTATAGAAAAGCTATGGAATTTATATTTAGAAAAAGTTTGTATACTCCTTTGGATTTGAATAATGCTTGCTTTGGCATAATAAGTACGATTATCCAGTAAACCGTTTTTGAACTAAATTTGGTTGTGTGCACACCTCTTAACAAGATGAACTTATGTGGGTCACATTTAGTGGGTCTATGTTTGTAAGTGAGACCTTAGTGGTGGCGAGTACATGGCGCCAAGGTGGTGCAGCAAGGTGGCATGGAAGACTTGGGGTTGAGTTTTGATTGATATTTGAGGAAGGGTTTTGGCTTATGTTTGTAAGTGGGACCTTAGTGGTGGCGAGGTGCATGGCGCCAAGGTGGTGCAGCAAGGTGGCATGCAAGACTTGGGGTTGAGTTTTGGTTGATATTTGAGGAAGGGTTTTGGCTTGATGATGGTGGCTTGTAGTGAAGGTATGTGGTGCAAGGAAGTGCACGTTGGAGGTGCATGAGGAGCTGCACATTGGAGGTGGTGGAGATGTAGCTTGGAGGACGTTGTTGGCACACGGTGGTTGACACCGTGTATGCATGGCGTGAGGAGAAGCTTGGTGACGCATGGTGGCTGCCTTGGAGGTGGTGGAGGTGCAACTTGGTGGCGCAAGATGGTTGCCTTGGAAGTGGTGGAGGTGCAGCTTGGTGGTGCATGGTGGCTGCCTTGGAAGTGGTGGCACACGACATAACTTAGTCCTGAATGAAAGGGGTGAGAGATGGAGGTGCTGAGTGAAAGGGGTAAAGGGTAAGATGGAATTAAAAACTTTTTAAAAGGGTAAGATGGTAAATTCACATTTACTATGGAGGTACAGGAAGACAATATGGAGGTGTAGGAAGAATCAGTCCCATTTAAGACGAATTCTACCTGCGTCTCATAATGTCGTCCTGCACTTTCATAAAATTTTAAAATCCAAAATTATCTTTGTAGAAATGATTAAAATAAATATTTTTTCAAAAATAAAAAATGTAAACCGAATGAGATATCATTCAGTTTATATTTCAAAATAAAACGTAAACTAGATGACACCTCATTCGATTTACCTTTTTTTCTAAAAATATGTAAACAATATAAAGTGTCATCTAATTTACATTTCAAAATAAAATGTAAATTGGATGGCATCTCATCCAGCTCAATTTTTTTTAAAAAAATTGTAAACTGGATGAGTTGTCATTCGGTTTACATTTCCAAATAAAATATAAATCGGATGAGGTGTCATCCGGTTTATATTTGCAAATAAAATGTAAATCGGATGACATCTCATCCGGTTTATAATACCAAAAAAGTTTGTAAACCAGATGGCCAATGGTTGGCCGCATCTAGTATGCAATTTAATAAACTGGATAACACTCATTTGATTTGCTAAATTGCATACTGGATGCAACCACCCATTGGCCATTCGGTTTACAAATTTTTGGTATTGTAAACCGGATGGGGGGTCCGGTTCACAAAGAGATTTCCATGGTTTCACGCAGGCACACGAGGAAGATGTTCATGATGAAGCACAGTTTGGTTCCTCCACCTCCATATAGTGAAGCACAGTGAATAGCGTTCTTGGCGGTGGCGATGAAGGAGAGGAGAATGCGGAAGGGATCCTTTCACTTTTCTTCTTCTCTCTCCCTTTTTTGTTGCTGGTTGGTCTGGGTGTAGGAGGATTTGGCGGAGGGTGGTGGTCGGAGGCATGTTCGGTGGTATCGTTGATGACGAGATGGACGTGATGATGGCATGGGGATTATGGCAGTTGGCTCGCGGTGGAGACTGAAGGCGTCATGGTGGAGAAGGAGATCGCTGGCGAGGGGAGGAAAGAGGTGAGTGGGAGGCATGGTGAGGTGCATGGCGGTGGAGCAACGTGGCTGTCTTGGGGCGTTGTAGAGGTGTTTGGTTGAGGTGAAGGAGATGAAGGGAGTGAAAGGGGTAGAAGGGGTGGAGGGTATTCTTACCTTTTTGAATTTTAAATTAAGGGCATAATAATCTTTTTAAATGGAGTATGGAGGTACAAGACGAGTATATGGACATGGAGGAAGAATTCATCCCATTTAGAACTGCTTCTTCATGCACCTCCAAGTGTTGTCTTTTGAGGTACCTTTAAATTTTAAAAAGTTTTGAAATTGTCCTGTTTAAAAAGATCCTTGTGTTCATGGAAGTGACAGATAAAGGTGCTTGATTTTGAAAAAATAAAATAAAAAACTTCCATAATATCTGTTTTGAAACTTGGAAAACAGATTCTAGAATGACCTATTTTGAAACCAATACTTATGCTTCCAGAACAAATCAATCCGAAAGTTATTTTCCATGTTTTAGAATAAATTGTTTCGGAAATATTTTAAACTTTTTAAAATCACTTCCGGAATGCACTATTCCGAAAGCATAAAATTAGTTCCGGAACAGCCTATTCCAGAATAGTTTGTTCCGGAATAGACAATTTTGAAAGTTAATTTTCAGATCCTGAAACAACTTTTGGAATTGTTTGTTTCGAAAGTCATTCTTATTACACCTTCTCTTCCATAATGTGCAATTTCATAAGTTATTTTTGTTACACTTTTATTTCTAGAATGGACAATTCCGAAAGTTATTTTCGGATCCAGAAATAGCTTCCAGAATTGTCTATTTTGGAAGTGAATTATATTTTTGGAAAAAAATGAGGTGTAGGTTTTGGCAGGGTATAATTGTCTCTGATAAAATATGAAGGATAATTTCAGAAATTGTTTAAAATTTGGACGTGCCTCAAGAATCAGTCGCCATTTAGAGGCAAAAACTTCCAATTCTCATCTTTAAGTTCTGAAAAATATTTTTCACAATATAAAATTTATATTGTGGAAAATATTTTCCACAAATATATTTACAATTTTTAAAATATAAATTTTACATTCGAAAAATGTTTTTCAAAATATTTTCAAAAAGTATTTTCTAGAATATAAAATTTGCATTATTGAAAAGATTTTCCAAAATATATTTTCAAAAAGTATTTTTTAAAACTTATTTTTATCTGAAGGGTATTTTTGGAATTTTAGAAAATGGTGGTACAGGTCAAAAGTGATGGGTGCAGGAAGATTTTGCTTTCCATAAATTTTGAATTTCTCAAACTGTCCATTTTGAAAAGACTAAATTGTCCTTATTAAGAATGATGTATAGGTTTTAGAAAGGTGAAATGGAGGTGCGTGAATGAAGTTGTAGTTACATTTTTTAGGCGTAGTGTGGTGGTGTAGCGACTGTGGGTGAAAGATTGGTCGTGATTGTTGTTGGTGTAGTGGTGGCGGTAGGGAGGTACTGGTGGAAGGTTTTCGTCAAACGTAAGTTTGGATTGGGTGGTTGTGAATTTGTTTTCTAGATTAATTTTTTTTTTTTTTGGAAATAACCTTTCAAATTTGGCTAATTCGAAATAGGAATTTGGTTTCTAGAATAGGCTAATCTGAAGTTCATTTCGGAAAACACCTCTTACATCGTATTTCGGAAGCTAAAGTTTTATTCCATAACTGCTTAATTAGAAAGCCAAAATTAAGCTTCTGGATTAGGCTGTTCCAAAACAGAAGTTTTAGCTTCCGTAAGATAAATTTCTATCTTTAAACAGCTTATTCCGAAAGTCAAAACTAACCTTTCGGATTAGGCTAATTTAGAATAGAAATTTACCTTCCGCAACAAAATAATTTGGAAGTTATATTTCTCTTTCGTGATAGCTTATTTCAGAAGTTATATTTTGACTTTCAGTTTAGGCCAATCCGAAAGGTTAATTTTTCCATTTTGACTTTTGGTGAATTTTGAATTAGTTGGTCATTGCATTTTGGTAAACGTGGGTGAATTATGATGGAGGACCATGTTTGGACAAGAATATCCGATGAAGTTAATATAATGTCGGATCTGGAACAATTAGAATTACTTAACTTTGATGGTCATGATTTGGTTAGTCATTTCACTACAAATGAGGTAAATTGATTTTGTGTAATTTGTATAAGAATTTGGAGACTTCATATGATGATCATGTAATGTATTTTGTTGTGAGTATTTCCAACACGAGATGCTTTACTAGAATGGGTTCATGGAATTGCGTTTGGGCTTGGTTTTGTAATTGTGATACTTAGATCAAACAAAGCAAACAAACAATAAGGAATGAAAACATTTGTATTATTAGGTTGTGAACGGAGTGGTCACTGGAAATACAAGCATGAAGTAGACGTCATTATAACTAGTTCAAGGATGTGTGGTTGTCCTTTCAAATTGAGGGGCAAACTTGTTTCAAATGGAGAAGGGTGGGTGTTGAAGATCATATGCGGTTTGCATAATCATGCATTGTTTAAGACATTAGTTGGTCACCTTATGCAGGGAGATTAAAAAGTGATGGACATGCATTACTTGTGGACATGACGAAGAGCCAAGTTAGCCAGCAAACATCTTGCTAACGTTGAAAGAGAAACCAACCCAGGTAACCTCCCCAATGATCCTCCTTGAGCCTATGGAAAAGATTTTGAAAACTAAGAAATGTACAAAACCTCATACATAGGTCATCACAAAGAAATATTGGGATCACCAATTATTTTCAGGTGAACATGGAAATGACCTCCAACTTCTTGAAACAGTTGATGTTGGTGACAATCCATACCTTACAACTTCAACCCCAGGACACCACTTACATACAAGCAAACACAACTCAATGTTCATCCCAATCATGTTAGCCATTTGGGGTACATTTGTTGAATTGGACAAACAAAAGTACAATGTTCAGAAAACAACTAAACTACTTCATGAATTCCCTCCATGATCCTTCCTAACCCTATGGCAAAAACTTTGAAAACTGACAAATGTGCAAAGCGTCAAACACAGGTCATCACATAAGTAAATTGTGGTCACCACTTATTGTTAGATCAACATGGGAATGACCTCCAACTAACACACTTGGTCATGTTGGTGACAATCCATCCCTTATAATTCCAACCCTAAGACACCATTTATGATAGAGCAAATTTATATGATGTTATTGATATGTTTTAAATAAAAAGTAAACTATTTCTACACTTAGAACTTGTTTAATTCTCAATTTTAAGTATTTTTATTAATAATTGATTGTGAGAGTCAAGATAAGGATTTGAAATTAATTCAATTTATTTTTGGTGAGATTGACTAGGAAAATATTGGATGAGAAGAACTAGTATTGAAGTCTTGAAGAAGTGAGAAAAAGAAGCAAATAAAGCTAAACCCAATTCAACCATATGAGCCCACTTGGGAGAAAATAGAAAAGGAAGAAGAAGCGGTGGCACCCGAGACAAAAACATGGGCTTGGCACAGGATGGACTCAATATTGAAATAGTAATAGAATCCAGTGGTGCTCGGTGTAGCATTCTGAGTCGGGTGTGAGTGTTGGTTTTCGTGTTTTATTTAATAGACTTCTGGAATTAGGGTTATTTAATTGTTTAGAATGTAGTCATTGTGTGCTCGACACAAAAACATGGGCCTTGCGCAGGTTGGGCACAATACTGAAATAGTAACAGAATCTAGTGATGTCCGATGCAGCATTTTAAGCCGAATGTGAGCATTGACTTTCTTGTTTTATTTAATATACTTTTGGATTTAGAATTATTTAATGATTTGAAATACAACCACTTTTAGTACCAATACTATGATATCTTGATAGATTAAAATGATAATTTAATTTGTTAAAATATTCTTAACCGAAAATCTAAAATCATGCTTATTTAGAATGCATTTTGTCTATTAAGTTTTATCGGATTGAAAATTTGAAATAATCCATTGATTTTACTAAGACAAATCAACATATTAAAACAAAATTTTAATCAGTTAAAACTAATAGTACATGTTTTATAATTTATGAGATTTTAGAGAGAACTTATAAAATTTTGTTTCTTAGATATACTAAACATTTTTTACATTTTTTTGAGGGAAATATTCTCTGTTCGAAAAATCACATTCTTGGAGGAAATCCTCGAAGTCCTTTGAATCACTCAAACTAGTTGATCTATTCACTAAATCCCCGGCTAGAGACAACGTTAACTACTTAAGAAATGAACTAGGTATTTTAGACTTTTCAAATATTGCTTAAATCCCTCAATTATTCAGTTTATCAATAATTTTAGTGGATTAAAAGAATCAATCGATTAAAATGATTAGGAATGCATACTGGTTAAAGAAAAGATTTGACTTGTGAACAGAAAAGAAATAAAAAAGCTAATCAAACTCAAGTTGCAATTATATACAAAATAATGTACTCCCTCATTTGACATTTTAATGGCTAGGTTGTTCAAAAGGGCATATTGGTAACATCCACATCATATTATAAGATAGTATAATACAAGTTTAAACCAATCATGACTATACAACAGGCTCCAGACACAAGGATGATAAGAGTTTCATGGCAACCTATTTCAAAATTGTAAGCACTTCCAGAAACATCTCCTGCATTAGCTCCCTGTCAGCATGTTGGAAAAAGGTATTTATTTCATCTCTAACATCATATATCTTACCAAAATCAAATAAGAATGTGAAGCACCCTTTCTTTAAGTTGTGTAACTGGTAAAGCCAAGCGTCATTTAGCCTCTCCAGAACATTTCCTGAGTTAAGATCCTCTAGTAGGCTTTCCTCACACGCATCTTTGAGATCACCAATCTCATATTTATTGGCTGCTCCAAGCAATGGAAGCCTGTGGTTCCAGAAATCTTCTTGTTTTATGGTACCGTACAGGTAACTTAGAAGGGACTTGCAGGATTCTTGAGACATATCTTCCATGTGGATCGTAGATGTATCTTCTTCATCACCATTATCAAGATACAAGCCATGGAAAACAGTAGAACTAGCAGATAAAACTGCCTTGTGAGCCTTCAGAGTACCATCTGCAGTGATGATGGTGAGATCAGCATGTATAGCCTCGTCAAGCATGCGAGACAGGCATCGAAGAGTGCTTTGAGCTGCAACAGTTTGCAGTTTTCCATCAGATGGCCATATAGATCTGGTTACTCCACCCTGTCGTTCAAAAGATTTATCAAAGGTTAGAAAAGCAACAATCTATTACAGGTTCAAAGGATCCCTCCAGACAATACAATTGGTTAGAAAAAAATGTGCTTCTTGCTTTAGGGATACACTGTAAAATTAATTATTCACATCAATATCATATAAATATAGTAATGATTATAAAAATCAGGGGCTCACATTCCCAGAGCAGGCCTTCAGGTCAAGAAATTCAACATCAATAACAAAGCGACCAAGAAATGCAGTATCAACAGGCCAGACAAAGTCGTCACTTGTCCTAAGCACCCTTTCATGAACTGAACATTAAGCACATACAAGTTACGAGAAAACCTGTGTCAGCATTTCAATATACAATCTTGAAGTTGGAAAAGGTCAGTGTAATTTTAATCTTCACAGTTGCCATATTAAGGTGGTGATGCAAATTTAGCCCTATTTCTTGTAGGTAAACAGAAGTGACGAGTGTATGTGTACAAAAGTAGATACCATAATCAGAATTTACCCTCATTATACCAAAATTAGGAAGCAAACATCATGTTTACGGGGAAAAAACTTTCAGATACCATAATCAGAATTTAGCCCTCATCATACAAAAATTAGGAAGCAAACATCAAGCTTATGAGGATAAAACTACCATAACCAAAATCAATTTTTTGCTACAGGACCTTTCTCGTAATTATTTGTGTTTCGGATCAATTTTTTGTTCCTTGCTTTTCTAAGAGATAATATTTCCTTTAATGAAAACAAAATATCCTGCCCAATCAGCATTACAATATCTAAAGATTTGAGTATTCCCTTAATCATCATAAAGTACACCTTGCACTGAGCAAACCTAGGAGCTTGCTTCATGTAGACTCCCCCTGAACAACAAAGCCAGGAGGTTGCTCCATGTAGACCACTTCCTCTAGATAATCCTGCAGAATAACACTATCTAATTGATAAAGAGGCCAATGACAAATGGCTGCCATGGTAAGGAAAAGTCTGACAATAGTCATTTTGTCCACCGGAGAAAAAGTATCACTATAGTCGAGCCCATAGATTCAAGTACTAAAAGAACAGAGAATAAATTAGAAAGCTTGATTTCCCTCTCTTAGGTTCTCATATTTATAATGACATTGGTATTCAATAAAGTCTATTTAAGATGACCTATTCTAATAGAAACAATGTTGTGGCATGATCAGGTGGAGAAGTAGAATATAGTACAATCACATTAATCACTTGTGAGCTCATATGGCTACCATAACTCCTCAAAGACATTAAATTTGAAGAAAGTTCTCAAATGCACCTCGTATATGCCAACTATGCACATTACACATTGTCTCCAGGACCAAACATATTGAGCTTGATTATCGTTTCATAAGAGAAAATCTGGAGTTTGGAGACATCACCAATCTAAGAGCACTGAAGATCGATTATATTAACAGCAAGTTGGGCACTTACGACTTACATTCTCCAACTAGAGGGTGAGTGTTATAATTATAGAAATAAGAAGTTGATACTATATAATAAAGAATATCTAGATCATACATGGATTATTACGAACATTTTTATTTATTTCTATATCATATCTTTGTTATTAGAGGGTATCAAATCTTCTTTATTTTATGTATTAATTCCTTTCTGTAAGTATAAATAAAGACCCACGTTTCAGATACACATGGTTTCAACTCAATGTTTATTTGTTTCCTAGACATTAACATTACCTCTTTTATCTTGGGAGTCTCAACTTACTCAACCAAGGACTCGATTTCTTGATAATAGCCACACAATAATAACTATTGAGTAACGAAAATCAGAATCTAAGATCGTAGTCTACAAGTATAATCACCATCAAATATTCTGTCATATCTCCTCGGAATCAACATCCCCAACTTCCGTCTCTTTCACTCACAAACCATACACACATGGATACTCACAAGACGTGGGATCAAATATTTTCACATGATCAATAAAGTCTCCGTACTTCTATATGAAGATTTTGTATGGCACCCAAAATATCTTCAGCCAAGAACCATGTATCAGAGACTAATTCTTTCGGTCTGAAAACCCATTTAAGAAGCTGCCTTCTCCCAACATGTTATTCCAAACTCACCGACATGGAAATAGATAACCACTCAGTATCTCAATATTAAGATTTTTTGGGTATCAAGGGTATCTTCAGCCAATAGTCAAATAGTAACCTTTCATATCAGAGACTCATTTAAGAAGCTACCTTCTCCCAACTGACGTTATTTCATAGACACATGTAAATCGATTGAACCACTAGCCACATACATTTGTTATTTGACAACCATATCGCAAACCATGTTGGTCTAAACATTAAGATTTAATAACAGAAAACCAAAACCCCAATTCAAAACCTTGGCTATAAAAGAGGAGAGAGAACAAGGGAGTAGCAGGGTGGTACAGACCAGGGGAGATGTAAAATTTGCGGGTAGGGCCAGAGTTGTTGGAGACTCGTAGGATGAAGCGAGCCACAGGTGGCTGTTCCTTAGAAAGCCGAGAAGGCTCAGGAAAGATGTGTATGTAGAGGTACCTGTTCCGTTCTATGGAAATGTACCTGGGCAAAAGAGACAATACATCAAACACCATACATACACGATAACAATTCAGGCACAATCACTGACAACACAAGGCACTGATTAAAGTAGTAGTATAGTGTGTGATGTGATGAGTGTACCAGTTCCAAATTCCGAGCTTGAAAGGGTCGGACTTTTTGTAGGAGCAGGGTCCGAAGTTGTCGATTCTCCATTGGGCTAATCGGGAAATGGTTTCCACCTTGGAATCGGCCATGTTGGCGAGAGGCTATGGGTGTTGGGAAAGTGCAGAAGGAGCAGGGTTGGACTGTGTCTAATAGCATCTTCGTTGAAAAACAGCCGGGTTTGTAGCGTTTGCTAGCGCGTGATTGATCGTTGAGTCTCATCATTGGTTTAGTTTTTTTTTTTTTCTAAAGGAAATATGCTAAGCATTAAAAATAAGTAAATATATTAAATAATTTCTCTTATTGGGTAATTAATTAAACAAAATCACAAAATTGGCTTAAAAATTGGAAAATAGGTACAAAAAAATCAATTAAAAAATATTTAATGATACATTTTTACTAATTTTTAAAAAATAAAAAATAACCTGAAATATTTCTCATTTTCTTTTTATTCTACTCGTATACTTAATAAATATTGATAAACACTATTGAAATTTTAATGTAAGTATAATACATGTTATGAATCTATAAATTTAGGTTTCATTTTAGTTTTATCATCATGAAATTAGTTTTTTAATACTATTTTATATATTATGTAATTATTATAATAAACATACCAAATTATTATAAAACTATTATAGCTCTATATTTTGATTTATAGAAAAAGATGTTCATTAAGTTTTCTTTGGTGTTTTAAATGGATTTAAATTGTACTTTAATGTATTAAAAAGTGCAGAGATAACTATTGAACATACCAAATTGAATTTAAGTGCAAATCAAGGACAACCTTTTTCTTATATCACTTCATTATACTTACAAATATGATCTAATATTCAAAGAGTTTGTTGGAAACATATTACTAGATTAAAACAGTTAAGAAATTATGAATTAATATGTTAGAATTAGGCATGTGTTACTCATATCTAGGATAACAAATTCAGTTCTGAATTTACTGTACTTATCCTGTAGCAAGAGATTTAGGAATATATCTGCTAGTTAATTATTTTTATCAATAAACTCTATCATAGTCAAATTTCTGAATATTATAACTTACGAAATTATGTCTTCTTTAGAGTGTTGAACGAGGTTTTAGTTAAATTTATGCCACTAGTTGTGACGTCCAAATTTTTTTTTTAAATATTGATAAACATATTTTATTTATAAAGATCACAACAATAAATAATATATTTATTTTCATTTTCTAGGTTCGAAAATACTTTAACTTTTTGATTAGGGAGTGAATACTAAGAAGATTAATTTTCAATGTTCTCAACTTTAGTTACTTCTATTTCAGTTTTTAGAATAACGTAACATATGCATTGTCCAACTGGTGATTGACGCTCTCATCTAAATATAGATCACTATCATCGCCTAACAAGTGACTTGTTCATTTTTATGCACAAAAGGTTATATTCTCATGTCTGACGCTTAGAATACTCAAAAGTTTAATTAGTTTGATCGGAATTTAACTGATATAGTATCTCAAAATTTGATAATATACAATTGAACTATATATTGCAAATTCCATTATTACATTCTATCTTCAAATTTGCATTACACACTTAGTTAAACATTGTAGTAATTGCCAAAGTGAAATTTCTTATGCCTTCGAATGTGTCTGACTTATCCACTTCATTCGTGTTCAAATTATTTCCCAAGAAGTAAGCTAAAATGTCAGTTGTGAAGAAATTTGGAAAAGCCCATCTATTTTGAAATGTTTAAATTGATATTTTGTTTATGTATAACAAGAAAGAAAACAAGAAAGTGAGGGCGAGAGATATATCATACAAAAATTATATCATATTATAAGAATTATAACATGTCATAAGGATATTTAAATTCACTTCTTTTAGAAAGATTTGTGTTAACACTTTTTGTGTTCAATGATAACTTCATAAGTCGCTCATGTAGCAAGTAATAAATATATCATTTTCTCTCAATGAATTTATGAAACACACAACAATAATTACAATTATAATAGAATTAGACCAAATAACAATTCTATAATTTGAATGAGTTATACAAGAAAGTAAATTAAATATTTTTATAATTTTATATCAAATCTTAGATAACATAATAAGGTTAATGATTAATGATATGAATATTGCTAGGGTTAGACTTCCACATACCTCTCTTATGCATAAAAACAATTTCCTTCTTTTCCTAACTAATGTCAATGTCAACCCAGAATAATACCCAAACCCTAATTCCTTATATGAAAGAGTCTAAGTTTTCCTATTAACCGTCAATCCCTTAATCAACTATATAGAAAAGACTTGCTTTAGTAACAAGGGTTTAAGACAACAAATGAATCATTCTCTATTCCTATATATAAGCTTTCATTTGGTATTCCGATTAGTAACAATATTTTCCAATACTTTTAGAATCAAGTGTCAAGTTGTGAATCAACACAACAAGCATTAAACACATAATTGAAATACTGACATCAAAAGGAAATGACATATATATAAACACAATATTGATTACATAAGAATTTGGTATATTACATTTAACCCCAACAACAATAACTTTAATTCCTCATAGACATGAGAACCCTAAACTTACAAGATGAATAGTGAAAGAAGAAGATTACCCCAAAAATCCTAAACTTGTCAAACAAGATTGACTTTTTTTCTCCTATGGCTTTGTGTCTAAAACCTAACACAGACACTCTTCAAATAGATTTTGAACGACGTTCACGCCCAGCTCAACTCCAATGGCGTTGGGTATAGCTTTTCCTGCAGGTCCATGGCCCAACTGCGCCCGACTCAACTTTATTAGAATTGGACGGAATTCAGCATTTAGTTGTCAGCTTAACTTTGGTCAGGCTCAACTTTTTGGGGTTAGGCTCAACTTTAGTTGCTTCGGGCTTGGTTGTCCTACTTCAACTTCCTCTTCTATATCCTCTTTTAAGAGTTTCAATCCTATTATTTCTAAATCCAATGCTTCCTCAACTTTTTGGCCAAAATAATATGAATTAGTGTAAATTTCCATTTACAAACACAAGTAATTAATTTATTAACAAAACCTAATAAAATAAGAAAATAAACAGGGTTCAAGTATAGAAAGAATTGATTTCATGATAAAAATTAGGTCCAAAATATTATAAAAATAAATGTTATCAAATTGGATCACTAAAGTAGTGACTAGTTAAGATAAATCAGCTTCATCATGGTTAATAATACAATATTATCTCATCTTGAATTTAATCATTTAAATCTCCAAGGTCTAACTTCCATCCACCGAGGTTTTCCAATCAATCCTTGCATCATGATCATGAAATACATGTATACAATAAGAAACATAAATAAAATAAGTGGTCTAATAAATGAAAAATCGAAATGTATAAAGGAATGGGGTTAGGGACACCTCTATGAGAAAGAAAAACTTTTGTACGAAAAACTTGTCCCCTTTCCCTATCTACTTATAAAATTAATAAAAATATAAGATTTTTAAAAACTAAAAATACCTACACCACATTAAACAATTTTATAATTAGAATTACACAAACTCTGATTTTTCATCATGCATGAAAATACGTAGGACCAAGGTCAATCTTTGTAGGATCCAAAAATAAAATAAAAAAATTCTTTGTTCTTAGTTGTCTTTACTTGCATCTTTATTGTTATTATTTTTGGAAAAAATAACATTTTATAAAACCACACTCATTTTTCTTATTTGATTAAAGGTATCATCTTAGGACGGACGTTGTGGGAATGCTAATAACTTTTTCACACGTAATCGACTCCCGACTTCGTATCTGGTTAGCAGACATTTCTTTTTTAGTTTTTTTATAATAAACTATGGTAACAACTCCATAGTTTTATTTAATATAATATAGTTTTATTCATTTAAAAATAATTTATTGCCGTCAGTCGTAAATCGGTTTTTTTACTAGTAACTGCACAAATCCTTTAAGAAAGAACAATATTTATTACTTGTTATGTTTGCGACTAGTACATTTGCCATCACTACAAATATAAACTAACATAAATTGAATTAAAAATATATAAATAATGATCACAAATTTTATTATGTCATTTTTTTTATATTTTATGCATAAACAATGATGATGTAACATAATAACCACGTCACTTGACTTGAAGGTAAAATCGAACGATAGATACTCACTTGAAAAATACAAAAAAATTGAACATATAGAACAAATTTTTTAATAGGAAATTAATTAAAAATAGTCAAAGAGAGAGTTAAAATTTAAAAGTATGTCATGATGTGATAAGAATTTAGAATAATAATAACCAATAAATTAATATAATAATGTGTTTTATTATTAAATGTAAGGAAGAAAATGTCAATATTAATTTTGACGGAAAAATATTGATATGGAAAATGTGTATGTGCCTAAACATTCTTAATATATTTAACATGAAAGTCAAAGTTATAAAATATATGAAGTTTTATTAAATGTCTTTATGTCTTGTTCAAGTAGGTGCCCCCAAAGAAATCCTCCACTGAATTAATTGCGGGAATTAAATTTTAACCAAAATTTAATAACTACAAACTCCATCGTCCATGTTAGCCAAATTAATGGATCATTCAAGAATAGTCAACCTTTTGTTTGGCATATATATATATATATATATATATATATATTTTGTCCATGTTAAACACATGAACATCAAATTTGTATTTGAGGATTCGTCTTGTATTATAATCATTCAAGAATATATTATAATCAAACTTGTATTATATATACAAGCGTGTCTAACATGGACAATCTTTTGTTTGACACATGAAGATCAAATTTGTATTTGAGGATTCGTCATGTATTAATCATTCAAGAATATATTATAATCAAAGTTGCATTATATATACATGCGTGTCTAACATGGACAAATCTTTTGCTTGATTTGTATTTGAGGATTCGTCTTGTATTATAATCATTCAAGAATATATTATAATCAAACTTGCATTATATATACACTCGTGTCTAACATGGACTATATATATATATATATATATATATA
>Ga0099824_1006089_pt1 | contig 16718 bp, 11 predicted proteins | sample SiratrowhiteBW_FD_76837 | JGI IMG/M metagenome (GOLD analysis project Ga0099824, IMG submission 76837) | Root nodule microbial communities of legume samples collected from California, USA - Siratro white BW | ecosystem: Host-associated > Plants > Roots > Nodule | place: USA: California...
AAAAAAAATCCATCCACCCTTGTAAAAAAAAAACAAAAAAAAAAAAACAACAAAAACTAAAAAGAAATAAATAAAAAAAAAAAAAAAGTAAGAGTGTCAAAACAGCTAGCTACTCCTAAAGTATCTAAATTCTTTTGATCTTCCAAAGACATATGAATCTTACACCTCCTCCAAACGGATGACCTCGCAAATTCCTGAAGATGTAATCTGCTCCTTCTCCAAACAAAAATCCCTTGTCGGGTCTTCTATTACACACCACACACCAGATAACCTGCACAAATAAAAATACCAATATCCTTCTTATTGATGGTCTACTAACTATATCTATGATCCTTCATATGTACCTTCACAACCAACGTTCTACTAAATATGTTTTAATAACTCAAATGGGTTTATGAACTATTTTGAAAGTGACCATTGCACTTTAATTTCACTAAACTTAGCCCAGGTCCAAGCATTCATTTGTGCTAGTGCAAAGATCTTTACCTAGTCAACCTTCCCATTATTAAAAATCAACACATTTCTATAGTTCTAGATTTACTTTGCTAGTGTCAATTACATTCCTTTCCAAACATTATTGACTTTAATACTGAAAAAACTTAAGGAAATCTCACAAAAATGACTATCAACTTCAATGCTTCTCACCGTGAAATTCCTAACCAGTTATCACACTTTACCCACAATCGTTGTGTCACCTCACAAGTAATTAACAAATGTTGAATAGTTTCAACCTCCTTAGTGCTTAACGGACAAAGATTTGACCTCATCCCCACACCTCTCCTCTCAAGACTGACTCTAGATGGAAGCCTATCTAATAAGGTTCTCAATCCAAAAATCTTAGATGTCCCTGACACCTTCAAATTTCATAAATATCTAAAACACTTCTTACATTGATCATGATGATCATCCCTCAAAGCTCTATATCTTAATTGAATAATGTATCTGACTTCCTTCTCCCCTTGCCAATAACATATATCATAAATATTTCTACTCCACTTAACAGACACAACAATATTCACTAATTGCACTTTGAGACATAAAAATAACTTTTTGTGAAGACCTAAAATAAAGGATTGTTTTGTCTTATACTGGCATCAACCCTAAATGTCATTTGTTGAAAAATTGTTTGATGACAGTTTAACAAACTTAAGGTTTTTAATTACAAAAACTATTTTAAAAATCTAATAATCTTTAAAACTAAATTAAAAGGAACTTAAACGTATAAGGGAATGGTGATTCATTTTTTTTATCAGTGTGCATGATAATGGTGACCTTATAATCAAATCACATCCAAATATTTTGCTATAATAAATTTCACGAGACAGCTATTTTGCTATAGAATCGCTTTTTCACAAGATAAGCTCCACTCCAAATACTTTCCAGAAAGAAAATAAATAAAGTTCATCCATTTAGATACAGAAAGCTCAGATGATGATGATTGGCAAGAAGTTTGTTTCCACACAAATTTGGTTATAGCATCTTGCACGCCATGCACTTTATTTTCTAGGAATCACTCAGTGTATGAAAGCCCTAGAATTCAATAAATCAACTATTTGATCACTGGACAGTGACAGATTCCAGAAAGTATGGCTAATGATTTCTTAACTACTAATCTTTGTGTACTTTCCATTGTTTGTTGAATACCATTTTGTCAAGTATTCAAAGACAACAAAAAATAACCTCATAGAAATGGACTAAAATAAATCTCTTCCTTTCCCTTCTCCATTTCACTTTAACCATACACTTTAATGAGCAGTAATAGGAGTAGCATTAAAAAGAATTAACTATGCAGGGAAATGCGTGTTTGGTTGGTTGCACACTTCTACATGTGTATACCAAAATTTTCATGTCAAAAAATTGAATTGCAGAAGCTAAATCATGTTGCTTCTGAATTGACGCGGATCATCTCTCATTAAATGTTAAAACAAACATACTATAAGAACAAAACCACCACATATCCCATTTTCTCTAATTGGATTTCAAACAAATGCAATTATTTACTATTACAAAAATCAGAAACTTTGTTCAGAAGGAAATTGTAAATTACAACCACCTCACTGATCGCCAATTCAATCTTCTAAAACCCACATAATGCACACTTACAACAAAGAATAATGCTCTAAAAACAAATATTTTATGTGTCAGATCACAGCCACCTGTATCTACATACACCCCTCTAAAAATTGCCCTTTTGGGTAGCAATGGCTATCATCAATAGACTATACTGCATATGCAATGTCGAGTTTGACCAAAAATTTGTGCATATTGCAGTCATTTTCTGTATAAAAATATATCTAACCATGTAAGAGTAGCATTTCCTAGTCACAATTCAACCTACAAAGTTCCAACACAATGTCATCTTTTGACAAAAATGGGTTGATCCTCACCCATAGAAGTGAGAAGATTGAAGCCAGAAGAATAGACCAGACCAAAATGATGGTGGGAACACCTTCCTGTTTTCCCATGACTCCCTTGAGGAAGGGGTAAAGATGGACAATGACCCAAAGAGCAAAAAATAGTTTGCCAAATAGAGGACCCCATGAATCATAACCATTGTTTATTGCATCTGAAACACCTACAATAACTCCAACTATGTTAATGATGAGCAAGGTCAAAGGAGGGATCAACAGTGATGTCCACTTGAAGAGGTAGAGTTCAGCAAAGTCTCCATCATCTGCAGCTTTGGATGTGACTGTGAAGTTTGTGTTAACTCCTGCCAGAACCTTCAGCAAACCCTGAAAGAGAGCGAAGAGGTGTGAGGAGGCACCACCAATGACCCAGAACTGCTCATTCCTCCACCAATCATGTATGCCAACACCTCCCCACTGCATTTCAAGGATGCCTGTTGCAGCTATGGAGATGAAGAGTGCCATAAAAATGATGCTGGCGTAGTTGCTAATCTGGTAACAAGAGAATGAAGCATCAGCTAAAAGCACGATAGGTGTATCACAAACATCCTATCTATATGTATGGATTGCTAGAATATAAAATTGCTCTTAATCAAAAGACTATGTCTAAATATCTAACAATTGGTCAAATAGCAGGAAATGTAATGGAGTGAAGTGAATTGAATGTAATTAAGGAAACTAGTCCGAAACATAGGAAGACGAAACAAAATTGAGACACGAGGAAGATTTACTTAAGAAAATGATACCACCTTCAAACCAAAACCTTTAAAACATTGGATTTGTGAGTCTTTTCTAATATGTTACTCAACTTTTTTATTTCTATTTAATATGGGACTAGACTCACACGAATTCCTAACAAAATCAACATTCACTTTGTGACATCAATCCAGAGTTGATATGATCCTACCTCAGGGACTATGAACTTTCCAGTGAGTAGACAGACTGCTGGCAGGGTGCAGTATGCAATTAAGGGAAGTGATGTTAAAGGATAAACTACTGAGTTTATATAAGAAAAGCGCTCCAGCCATTTCAAGCCACAACCATAGCCATACCATATAGGACAGTGCCTACTCAACAGGATCTCCACAGATCCAAGTGCCCAACGGAGAACTTGATGCAGACGATCTGAAAGATTTATGGGAGCTGAGCCCTTAAAAGCAGGCCTTTTAGGCATGCAGTACACGGACCGCCAACCGTGACAGTGCATCTTGAAACCTGTTAATATATCTTCTGTAACAGAACCATATATCCATCCAACCTGAAAGACAAGTGTAATTTAGTACAGTTACACACATATGATATAATAAACTCCAGCTGAAGAGCCAAGAGATGTACCATACCTCTTTTCCCCACTCTGTCTTATCTTCATAACCACAACTGATGACATGAATGGCTTCTTTCACGAGTGATGCAGATGTTGCTCCTTTTGGAATGCCCCCATCTTCCATAAGCGTTGAAGCTATGAAAACAGGTGATTGCCCAAATTTTTTCTCAAATTTTAGTTGTGACATTAACCACGACTTCTCACTGTCAATTCCTGTGATTGGGATTTCAAGAGGACTAGTTAGTATTTCAGAATATTTTTGTAATACTTCCAAATCAAAGGCAATGCTAATTTGAGGAATCTTGTACCTTCAATTCCCTCTTCAATATTTTCTAGTGCATGTATTTGCTTTGTAGCATCCTTCTTTTTTATCTTCTTTCCTGGACCTGACTTCACTTTCCTATTTTTGTTTCTAGATCCACAACACAGACAGCACCATTTGGGCCAACAGTTACAAGTCTTCCTTGGTGGTTTCTTCTTAGCAGGGGCATCATATCCATAGAGTGCCTGCCTTCTAAAGACACACCCAGTTCCTACATATATTGGTCCTTGGATGCCATCTAAACCTTTCATGTTTATCTATAAAATATAGAGTCAAACATAGATTAGCCTTTCCTTCAAAGCACAGTAAAGTAAATGTAACATAAATCCCCTACAATTTGTTACTTACATCAAAGAACACAACATTGCGATTTGAGTATCTATCATGACGATCAATCCCATCAAATCTTTGAGGAAATTGTACATAGCATATTTTTTTCCCTGATGTAGGATCCATCATGAAGCACATGGCTTCACGAAGTGCTTTGCTGTTGTTTATGTAGTGATCACAATCGACATTGAGTAGGTACGGAGCATTTGAAATGACTGCTGAGACTCGCACCTAGACAATTAATCAACCAAACACGCATAAAAAACTTGGTCAGGAAAATGAAAGGCGCAAGAAATATTAAAAGTTTATGTCGCAAGAGGGAAGGGACTATACCAAGGCATTCATAGCACCAGCTTTTTTGTGGTGTTCAAATCCTGGTCTTTTCTCACGAGATACATAGACAAGACGAGGTAACTCATTCCCTTGAATATCACGAAGACCATTTTGACCAAGGAAAACCTGTGTAAAAGCCTCAGAGTTGAATTTAAACTTATAAAAAGTGGCACAACATTTTCACCAACGTAGAACTCAGACCAAAATAGTACTCACTTGAATCATTCCAGGATGATCCCTGACACTGTTTCCAGGCCACGGAGTCCCATCCTGCATTGTCCAGCCATCCTCAGGAACCTTCTGTGCCATTGCAACCAATGCATTGATACGCACTTTGAACTCTTCATACTCCCTCTGCCACCAACATTGAAAACATCAAATACAATATATCATTCGCTTTGAGAAGGCGCTACAAGGTAAAACAAAACCATAATGAGAAGTGGTTCAAAGTTCAAACCTTAATAGCGCGACGCTCCTTGATGAATATTGCATCCACTTTGTCTTTCAGATAGTCAACCTTCTGAGCAAAATACCATTCAGGAGCCCGAGGTTCAATGCTGAACTTCTTACAAAACGGAACCCACTTTCTTGCGAATTCAGAAGTCTCTGAAAGGGCTTCAAATGTAAGCATAGCGGCACCATCATCTGAGACATAACATGCAACTTTCTCCACTGGATAATCTACAGCAAGGATGGATAGAACTGTATTTGCAGTTATAAGGGGAGGTTCTTTCATAGGATCAACTGTACTAACAAAAACGTCTATATCAGCTAATTCAGACGGCTTTCCTTCTTTCTCGTACCTGGTAAGTTGTGCAAAGAATTAGCTATGGACTAATAAAGCACAAAATTTAAGCACACAGAAGAAGTATACCTCAATGACAAACGATCCAGGTATGTTTCTCGCTCAATTGGGCACCATTTGGGAAATTGGTCCAAAACCCATGACACGGCAAACCAGATTTCACATATTACTGATGTCAGCCACAATGCATATGCATCATTGACCGGGTGGAGAATTCTATAATGAAAAAATAGGCCAAGAACAACAATCCGGAGTACTATTATAATTCGATATGGACTGATCTTGCTTGGACTAATTGGCAACTTCCTCCACAGTGGCTGCCTGCCTTCATCCATTCTGTTAACAGTTTCAAATAAAACATTCTTAAACCAAACACAAGGAAAGGATGTAATAGTAATTGATGTATATTTAGTTCCAGTATTAAGTAATCTTAAAGATGTAAGCTCATGAAGTGAAAAAACAAAAAGAATCATTTTATCCTGTAGCTTAGCAATGATAAATAATAGCACACCTACTTTGGCAAATCAGGGTCATCAAGCTCATCACCATTTTTCCCACCATCGTTACCCCCTTCATGCTTAACAACCTCAATTTTTTCATTCTGTCTTTTCTTCCACTCCTCTATTCGTTCCTTCCATGCCACACTTCCATATCCATAAACCGCTAAATCTTTTTTAGGATCCATAGGTCTGGGTTGAACTGCATTACCACCAGCCTTAATTGTAAAAACACACAAAAAGGGATATAGAAAACTATGTTGAACATAAAACAGATTATAGTAAGGCACATGACACAAACCATTGTACACAAGCAAGCCAAAACAAAATAAAAACAACTTACCTGGCACAGATGAATCAGGAAAAGGCATAGGATGAACCCGTTTCCCGCGAGACATGAATGGGGGAATAATTAGAGCATGTTTATCAGCAGAAATCCCAATATCCTTAATTGACAAAAATTTCATACTTAGACAACAAGGACCCAGAAATGTCATAACTTATAACCATAACCAATGAACAACCAAGAGATTTGAAAAATCAATTAACCTCGTGATGATATGTCAGAAGAGGAATATCAGCAGCCACAGAAGATGCATCAAACTCTGATGGTGTGGTGATCCCTGGAGCATTCATTTGTGAACCATGGCCAGCGCTGTGGTGAGCAGAGAGCATGGCCTCAACGTGACCATGTCTGATATTGCTTCCAATGTCAAACTCATTTTCCAAATCATCAATGTCCTCTTCTTCCTCATCACCCTCAACTCTAGGACTACCTGATGTTTGTTCCCATTGTTACTAAAATCAATGTTAACAGAGAGATGAAAGTAAAAATTGATTGAAGCCTCACCCTTTAGGCGCTTGTATCTGGTTTTGCACTGAGGGCAAGCTTGGTTCCCCTCTCTTCTTTCATACTCATAGCAAGGTCTACACACCGGGAATGCACATTCATTACATGCAACAAACAGTTCACCATCCACAGTAATCTCTATCTCATCCCCGCAGATCTGGCAAATTTGCCCGCTCAATTCTGTGACAGCGTTCACCTGCAAATGATGTGCAATGTTAACCTCTAGCTAGATCCCAAAAATTAGATAACTAGGTACTAACAGAAGATGGAAGGTGCACGGGATTTTCATTGCAGAAGATATGTAGCACCAAAATGGAAAGGCTTCACACAGTTAATTATCAGCTCTGAAATTGTGAAAAAAGTAGAAGACCATGCAAAGAGAAAAGAAAAAAAGGACCCTCAGATACCGAATTGGTTGAAACAGTTAGTTTTTCCTAGTTCTTTCACCATGAAGCTGGAGGAAAACTAAAAAGCAAATGGAAGATTCTCGGAATGTCAATACACTTATCGCAGCTTGAAACTCTAAATGGGAATAGTAGAAAACATAAGAAACTACTTCCACCTAAACAACCGAGAACTCATTGAAATACAAAATGTCACGAGACTAAAATGAAGTGCTTAAGTGTGAAGCACTATGTAGTTTTCATTCTTATTTTATTTTTTTTCAAATTCTTCAAGGGGCTTTGAGACATGAGCTATAGAGCAAAGACAAAAGCAGAGAAAGTAACAGATTTTGAAGGCTATGAAGCTGCCCAGAAGAAAAGGCCACACTCCCTCACCCTTGCAGTTTCATCGGCATTGATGAGAATAAACTCATTCCGGTTATGTGACCCTGCAACAAGTCTCCCCTTGGTATCCATTGAAAGCAACACTCACCACCACCTCCACCTGAATCTTCAAATAACACAAATTCACATTGAAACACAAAAGCACCTCACACTCTCAGGTCCCATCACACTCAGAAGAAACAGCGATCCCCACATATAGTACACAATCAATGACAGAGAAGGAGGCAAAAACAGAAATTTAAAAGCATGGGGTTGTTGGAGAATGGAGAGTGATTAAATGCAACAGGCTAATTAAGAAAGCGAGTTCCTTTGGTGGGTATAATGAATGAAGGAAGCCCCAGTGAATGATTCTTTTCTTGAGAAACTGAACTTGGCATGGGGTCTGGCTGTAAAAAAAAAAAAAAAAAAAGGAAAGAAGGAAGAAGGGTGGTGACTCGGTGACAGACAGCAGGTAGTGTAACATGTAAAAAAACAAGGAAAAAATTTGACTGTGAGAAAAAGGGAACAGAGAATCTAGACAGGGATTGGAAATGAAATTCAACTGATAACTGATATCTGAAACACCAACATAGAACAACAACGCGGGATGGGATATATAGAAATAGTTGGGTTTGTGTAGCAGAGTGTTTGGATCCATTTTTATACAGTATTTTATACACAATCTATCTTATTACATGCCATCTCATGTAACAACAATAACAATTGATAATAATATTAAATATAGGAGTGTAAGAGTATGGTGTGTTTCTAAATCAACCTATTATTTCACTTTTGTAAAAAAATATGTATTGGTTAACTTAAAATAATGTTAGTATGTTGAAAAATAGCTTTTGGCTCTCTGTTAACAAATATGTCTGTTTATTTTTATTTTTTTGTAAAGGAGGTGTTAAATTGGAGTTAAAATATTCTTAAATTCTCACAATTCTTTTACTATAAAAACTGGAAACATAAATGACTAAAACTTAAGAGTAAATAATATATGCTTTAACAGGATTTTTTTTACTGACATCAAATTATAAAATTTTTATATAATAATTTTGTTGATTTTTTGTAATAAATATGTTAAATAGTATATAAATAATATTTTCTCATGACAAATATAATTTTAATTAATTGATTATATAAAAAATTGAATTCGTAGTAGAAAGAAATAAAGAAAGGTTAAACATTATAAATATTATAATGTTCTGAAACAATAAATTTACATGTGATTCTTCTGGAGACTTTTGAGGAATCCATGATTGGTTGCCCAAATATAGGGTGGGGGCCACCAGGCAACCACGGAGCAAGGGACGTATCTGGGAAATTAGGATATATATTTAGATAAATTTTTTTGTAATTTTTTTAGAGTAAAATAAAAACTAAAATTAATTTTTTATAAAATAAAATTAAATGATCTATAATTTAATTACAAAAATTATTTCAAAACATTTTTTAACTTTTACCTTATAAATAAGTTAATTTTAACTTAAAACAATTTTAATATTTTTTTACTTTCATCTTTTAATTTTAAAAAATATTATGCTAACATAATTCTAACTTTATATTTTATATTCTTGCTAAGCAAACTTATGGATCAGGTGTCATTGGTATCACTTTTTTAATGATTTGACTTCTCCAGTATAAATTCATATCCATAGTTAGAATTATTGTTGTTATTGTTATATAAGAGGTGGAGAATACTACCAAAGTTGAAATATGATATAATGATTAATTAAGAATAAAATTAATTTCTAATTAAGATAAATTTAATGTCAGGTTAATATGAGATTAATCATTGATCATATTAATTCATATCCATTCATTGAAGTTCAGCCTAATTCTATAATTAAATTAACAAAAAATAAATAAATATACATTTTTAATAGAATCTAACACTCTCAACTCTATAAAAAAATTGCTTGAACACTGAACCCCCTTTTATACATCCCTATGTCAAAGAGATACTGAACAACTCACAAATAACAATGACTATATTAGCCAAGTGAGAGAGATTTTCAATTCATTGAGAAAGTGAAAGAGAGACAAGTAACTATTCTAACTTCACTATTGCTTGTGAAATTGATTGACCAACCACAAAACAATATCACCTTTCTTATTTATTTTTGTCAAAAAGGAAATAGGCAAAAGCATCATCTGTCAGATGTTTCATTATAGACCTTTGACCTGACTGTATAGAGCATTAACTATCACATTCTATGTCCTTAATATATAGATATACCCACACTATGAAAAAAATGTATTGTAATTTCATATATTGTAAAAAAATACTCAATATTCTTCATTTTCAAAAGTTTATATAAGAAATAATGAAAACAAAATATTTTCAATATTTCTTTCACAAGCTTTTCTATAAAAGAAACAAAAAAATCATACTATCCCTTGATTTTCTGTCTCAAAAAAAAGAAAGAGGTTAGTATTTTACTGCAGTGCTAGAGAATATAAAGGGAATTTCCACAGATACCTTCAGCTTCATCCCTAAGACATAGAAGTAGGGCAAGTGGGCCATCTATTATTGCCTTCCATATTTATTAGCACCATACATATTGGACAGTGCCACTATCTTGAGAAGGGAGAACTTTGGAAAAAGAAAGACCCAATGAATCTTCTAGACTAATCAAATCGCATTGTTTTAGCTCTACACTGATTTCTGTTATGATTAATTTTTATGTCTGATATCAGTTTTAGTAGGTATATCTTAGTGCTTAAAGTGCACCTACCTTCCACTAATTTTTTGGACTTAGTTAACTACTTATGTGTGCTCATAATACTACAATAGTATATATTAACCAAAGAACTATTCTAATATGTATGATAGCTTAACTAATAAGTTTTTGGTGCAACATAAGCAAAGTAATTATTTTGAACAGCATTAACTGAGTGAGTTTGGTTAAAAGACAAAGGAGGGGGACCATAAGCTCTTTAATGTTGAGATAGGTCACCTTCTCTAAGTCTATGATTGCATTTCTTAAGTAGGTGGTAAATGCAGAACAAAGCTTTCAGATGGTGCACTTGAATTATGTCATATAAGTTACATTTATTGTCACTTTCCTGGAGATATATTTGTAAACTGAGAGTAGGAAATAACTACCATTCTTCTTTCAACTTTCTATATTCAAGAAATGATGGGACATTTTTGTTTGGATTATCATCCTCTGACCTTATATTTCATGCGGCCTTTCACAGTGATTATGTAAAGCAGAATTTGAAGTACGCTTTCATATATATTTTAACTCAGCCAAGACAATATTTTATCACGCTAGGGCTAGGACCATAAAAAATTACATAAACTAAAACACACTTTCGGATACGAGGATATAAGCTTTCTATATTGATCTTCCTTTTTGTTTTTTAAACAGCTAGACATAAAATTATTAAAAATACTTAAAAAGAACTCCAACCTTATTATAAACAAAATACAACAAAGAAAAAACAACTCCTATCACACCCGGCAGTCTTAATTAAGTTCTAAAACAATATATAACAAGTATGAGAACCATCATTCACAAACAGCACCCCAACAAAGAATATATATATCTTTCTGATGTTCATTTACTATCAAAGTAAGCTAAAAGAAGTATTTCATATACATACGGCAAATCTCATCTAAAAGTAAAATGAAATTTAATAATTTGTATATGAGAAGTACGATCACTTTTGAAATTCACCATTCCATGTACTATTTTTCAGCAAATACTAGTTTAGCAATTTTTGAATCAAATTACACTACTTTTGTAAAAATATTTTGATATATTGAAAGTATAATAAACAAGGACAAGTCGATTTTCTCTTTTATTTTTATTTTCCCCTACTTAAACAGACTCACTTTGTTAAACACAAAAAGAAACTATTTGTGTGTATGAGAAAGTTATTTCTCATAATTTCCCTTTCACAAGTGTTCCCTGGTTGAAGGACTTCACGGAAACAAGAAGTCAATGTCAGGTGTATACAGTAGATACATGTACAGCAATGAATATATATGAAAAACACGTTTTCATGATCTGTGGCTCTTACTATATTATTGAAGCACTTGGGGGAAGAAAAGGCAAAGGTGGAAAGATAAAGGTTTAAAGAAGCAAAGGGCAAAGGAATAATAATTGTAAAGTGTGGTCACGATGAACATGAGTATGGTGCACTGTGGTTTATCTTTTTGGTTTCTTCTTGGCGACTCAATTGGACTACCTTTGTTTTCGAAGGAAGTTTCGAGTACATGGGACTATATCATCAAACACAGAGCAAGTTTCCACTGAAAGCCAAGACTGATCCAGTTGTTGGATCTCCAAAATTAGAATCAGTTGTAAATCTTTCATGGTCAATTTAATAATAATCTACTTTTATTTGAAGAAAAACCATCAAAGGGTACTGCACCAGCTACCATCTTCTCATTATGAATCATCAATATTTATTTATGGTCATGCACATGCACTTGCTTTCAATCTATCAAGTTGCAGGTGTAGGTAAGATGATTTAAGTTTAATTTTACACAGTGATCAATGGCTAACTGAACAATTGGTCTCACCTAATAAAGGAAACATAAATTGTGACAATTTTAGAACAGAATCATACTGATTCTGGTACCCTCATTATGCTATTGTCCACGTGGCTAGCATCATATGGTAATCTTGTGCCTAGGGTTGGTCCCAAGTAAGTAACCTACCTTGTTTTCCAAAAAAGATAAAATAGCCAATTGCCTTCAAGGCTTTTGCTATGATACATTTATGCACCTCGAACCAACCCTAATTCGTCTCAAAGATTTTCTGTACTATTACTATTTATTACGTGTAACTAATTTATTCCTTTCATTTCATATTTGATTATTGTACAGGGTATGTGTTAATTAGCATGTGGATTTGAGAAAATAGAAAAGAAAGAAAATAAAGATAAAGTGAGTGATAAATGAGATTGTATAGATTAAGAGAAAGATATTGAAATATGTAGAAAAACTAAGGAAAAATTTATTGAAATTTGTGAATGATTTGATTGATATATTAATATATTTAGAACATGATTTATAAAATAATTTAATGTAAAAAATAATTTGAAAAATCTAAATTCAAGTTAAAATAAAAAATATAAATTAAAATAGGAAATTAATATAAAATTGTAATAAATAAAAATATTGTATTTCAAAATTAAAATATATTAAAATAAATTGTAGAAGTTTCAATAAACTTATTTTATTTTATTTATTGTTTAATATTATAATATTAATTATTTTGATTGATTATAGTTTTATGGCTGAATTTTAACACTTTCTCCACATTTTAATTGAGAAAATGTTAAAAAATAATTGTATCCTTTTTTATGTTTTTATACATTGATTTTTTATTTTTTTTTCATTTATACACATAGTAACTACCACTATGAGAGTTTCCTCCAAACAAAACAGGACAATAAATAATTATATAGTTTTTCATGGTGAAATAATCTCATTTAGTATAAATATTTTTATTCTATAAACGATTAAACTGTAGTGTTTACAGTTATAAGTAAACTATACATTTATTTTATGTGTTTATTTAGTGAGAGTATTACTGAAGAAAACATGATACATTATATTTTTTTAAGTGATAAATAGTGACAACACTATCACAGACATAAAATAAAATAATAAAATTCAGGGCCCATATATTTGAGGCACCTGCTACGTACCACGTGGCTTGAATGAAGAAGTTTAAACAGTGTTGAGTGTGAGCAGTATCTTCTTTTCACGGTAGTAGCATGATGATTAATTAATAGGACTAAATAATAGTAATTAGTTATAATAATGATAATTACCAGCAGTATTTGTTTATAGGGGTCAGATATGCCACGTATGCTAAACATATGCTAAACATAGACACGTAACTCTCGGTGGGTCCCATTTAGAACTGTGAGTTATGCAGAGTGGTGTTATAAGACATCCTTCTCAACGTGTCATGTTATTTTTAAATCCTTTTACAAGTTCTGCTTTAAAGGTGAAATATTATATAAATTTCATAATCTTTAATTATATAATTAAATATTTATTACTTTTAGGATTCAGAATTCCAGATCTTAAATTTAATATTTTCAGTGTTACACGTGTTTAAGTCAAAATTTGTAAAAATATTAAATTTAATACTGTATATTAGATACACTTGTGTAAAGAGACTGCATTAATGTAATTTTTAAAATTCAGGGATTAAATATAAAATTTAAATTTGAGAGACAGTAAAATTAATTCAATTTAAAAAAAAAATAAGAATACAGTTAAATCTAAATTATTTAATCAACATAAGTATTTGATTTCGCCTAGTAACATTATCTCTTCTATCTTAATAGTAACTATTTTTTTAGTTTACAGATATTAGTGTTAGGTACAGAAGTGTGATTATAGTCTCACAGACAAATTTTTTTTCTTAATTTTCCCAACAATTACACTCTACAAAAGTTATAAGTTTTATCAAATTAAAAATGTTACTCAGTTTTATAATTTCCAACAAAAATAATAAAATATATTCTTAGGAGTGTTTTAAAATTAGAAATATGAGAAGATACAATAAATGAATTAAATCGTGTTTTAAATTTGTTTTTCTCATAAACGTTTTATTTTTTACTTTAAAAAATAGAGAAAAAAACACATAAAAAAAACCAAAATTTATATTAATTCATTTTAACCATTAAAAATGTGTCTAAATCTTAAAAAAATATTTAAATTTTATTCGATTTCAAACTTGAAAATAAGTATATATATTATCATCACTTATAGTTAAACGCCAAAATATTTTTTATTTGCTTCTGAAAACAATTTCTTAAGTATTTTTAAAATAATAACCTATTTAAATATTTATATTTTTTAGATAAGTATAAAAGATAAATTTATACTCAATATAAAAAAAATCAAGACAACTACAATTATAAAAAGTGATATATAAGAACATCTTATTATCAAAGTTATATATAAGATTATAAAGTTGAGATCTAAGTGAAACTGAGTCACATTACTTAAAATTTAAAATCCTAAATTATATAAATAAATAAAAAATTTTCTATTTGAAAAATATATTTTTGCCAACCATAGAAGAAAACACTAACCACAGAGTTTATAGAACCCTTACATTTAAATAAAAGTTGAAAAAGTGATGTGAAATCTATATTAAATGTAATTTAACATATTTCACTAACTCACTTTCTTGGTAAAACAACACAATTTATTTATTTATCTTATTGTTATTGGCTGGCTATATTGGAGTTCCATTAAAAATTCATTCTATTTCCCATTTCCTCCAAGTTAGAAACACATTTAAAAAAACTACATGCTATTAATTTATATATTTTATTTATTTGTAAAATTTAGATACTATTATTTAGAATATAAGCTGAGATAAAAAGTTTATCCTAAAGTATAATCTAAATAAAACTGCATCCTAAATATTAATACAAATACTTCTAATAAAAAAAAACAAATATTTAAAATTAAACTTTAAAAAATTCTTCAATTATTTGATAGTTTTTTTACGAACAATTTTATTTATTTTTCATTTAATTTAAATAGTACGTAAAAATTCAGTAACAGATAATGTAAACAAATTAAAACTAGTATTAAAGATAAGATTCTAGGATTTGAGATTCAATGATATCTTACTTATCCTTTTAAAAATTGAATAGTTAAAATGCTTTATGTTTTTCAGTATAAATATTCATTAAATTACATATTCTATATATTATTATGGATTTCATCTTGGTGTGAATTCTTTTTTTTTTTTCATTGTTAGCTATGAAATTGAGTATTTATTTGGGTATCTTACCTCTATCAGTGATAGTAAAAAATACCTATAACGGTTTGCACCTCCTTGGCATCCCCCATTTATCTTTGTGCAGAAATTTTTGGCAAAAAGTCTTGAGTAAAACCTAAAGTTTTAGGCTCATAGGAGATATTGTCTGGAAAAAAATATAATTAGTTCTTTGAACTATTGCATAAATTATTTTTTTTGTAATTAGAACGTAAGAAAAAAGTTCCAATAAATTTGCCAAAAAAAAGGGGTGTAAAGCTTGAGCGTAAGATTAAAATAATGTGAAAAGGGATGGGTGAACGAAGCAAATCAGGGGTTTGAATAGTATATTGACTATAAAATAATGCAAGAGATTTCCTTTGTTCCAGAGTCCAGCCCATGAATTACTGAAGCCGATGAGTACTTTTAATCACAGGAGTTAATGAATAATGATTCCATAGTTTTGTAAAAAAAAATTAAACCATGGTGAGATAAATTGAATAGTGATATTTTAATACTATTATTTACATTTGATATTATAAAATATTATTATTTTATTAATATATAATATTTTATTAATATAAAGCATTAATAGATGTTTTTTCCCACATCAGTCTCAAACTAATATTTTTCAGATAAATTAGTTAAAAACGAGTTTAACTTAGTCAATTGGAAAGTGACATGAAGTGATAAGTTAATTTGGTAAACTTCGGCTTAGCCTAAACCGTAACCATACTCTAACCAATAACAAGGTTGAATTGAAATTTGAATTTGACATCATGTTCATGACTCAGTGGCTAAACTGTGTTTCCAGATATTGCATGATAACATCAAACACATGTTAATTAAAATTAAAATTCTAATTATATGTATGAAAGGTTACTTCAAAAAGACAAACCTCTCCAATTCCACCACATGTTTGAAATCGAAGTTAATACTTTCATAAGTATGAGGTGAAATACAAAGAAAATTCACAGATATAAAAAAAGCACTCATGTTACATTATTTTTGAACTTTATTCCAGAGTAGAACAATCTTACATTGATGAAAAGCTTATTTAATATATGATACAAAACTTGTTTAAGCAACTTTTGAGATTTATTCTCATTAAAACAAAACTAGTAGCTTTCCCATATGCATATTCATATTTTTCTATTACATTAAAAAATATATAATTTTATTATTTTTATGAATTATTAATTAAAATACAAAAAATACAATTTAAAAGATATATATATATATATATATATATATATATATATATATATATATATATTTTATTATATATTATTTATAATATATATTTTTTATTTATTTAATAATATTTA
>Ga0099824_1006090_pt1 | contig 16715 bp, 8 predicted proteins | sample SiratrowhiteBW_FD_76837 | JGI IMG/M metagenome (GOLD analysis project Ga0099824, IMG submission 76837) | Root nodule microbial communities of legume samples collected from California, USA - Siratro white BW | ecosystem: Host-associated > Plants > Roots > Nodule | place: USA: California...
ATATATATATATATATCTAAATTCTTCAAGTAAAAGCCCCAGACAAACAGAGAAAGTCTACACATTTTTCGTAAAACAACGCTACAATACACATTGACCACATGATATCACAAATTCAATTTCCATATTGATCAACATAGATACATATCTTGACAACCGAATAGAAGCATCAGTCTGAACTCACAAATAATAGCTTCAGGCCTCACCTATGCTCAAGTAGTTGCTGTGGAGAACTGAAACTAGAATACTAGATTTTTCTCTATTGAAATCCTTTAGATGCAATGACTCCTTGGCTAAGGTCACTTCATCGGTGAAATCAATACTTGGTGGAGAAACGGTACTATTACTCTGACAACCGATAATTTCAAGCCATATTCCAGAAGGGAATCTTCCTGGCCTCACTAACCAAAGAAATATCTTGGTATAAGGGGTGACATGAATAATCGAAATAGTTACTTCAATCAGTAGACAGACAAGGTTAATGGTTGTGTCCACGATACTAAAGAATATATAGAAAACGGAAGTAGTTGGTAAAAGAAGTAACAGTGGCGTAAATAATAGAGATCCAACAATATGTTGCTTCACTGTATAATCAAAGCTATCCAACCTCCGCCTCAGAGGATTCCATTTCCGACCCCTGCCAAAATAATCAGCAACTTCATGAAAATATGAAATGAAGAGAAAGTGTGTATGCAAAAGAATTGCGTATCTATAACAATTATTCTTCAAAAAGGATAACGGATCACAAAGAATTATAGAGATGTAGAGCAAATATGATGGCTTAGTAAATACTAGGAACTCTTATGATCTCAACTTCTATGATATAAGTCATCTCCAAATTTCCTAAAGCGTCATTGCCCGTGCTTTCAGAGATATACATAATAGCAAACATAAGAAGGATTATATACATATAAAGTATAATTCTCCACAAGGAAAAGGAAACCTTTTACTAATAATATCACCTCACTGGTCTCTATTTGGTGAGTATATGTCTCCTGATATTGTTTCAAAATATTATCGATTGCAAACAAAGACCTCCTGTGTGAATATCTTAATGAATTGTTAAAACTAATTACTTTAGAAAGTTAAATTTATAAAACAAATAGCTAATTACGATATTCAATTCTCATTAAAATCACTTCCTTATTTATGGAAATAATCTAAACATAAGAATTTGTTACCTGAAAAGCCGCCACAAGGCTGCCAATGCCTGTATCTGTGATGAATATACAAGTGAAATGAACCAATGTAGAGTTGAAACATGCAAAGTTGCCAGACTAATCATGTCAATGATCAAAGCAGCAGGTACAGTTAATCCACAAAGGATTCCTAAAACAGAAAGCCCTTGAATAATATAATTGAAGACGAAACCCACAAAGATCCAGAGTGTTGACCATATCTGGACTGCATTCAAAGAAACCATGCCAAGTACTCCAGCCAGCTCAGCATTCAATTTGAATCCAGCAGGGTTTCCCATTAACCACACACACCCAGAGCGCACAAACGTGGAAAATCCATGCATGAAATTCAGAACTGAAAAGCAAATGGGTTCTGCGTGATATAAAAATATCCAGCCAACCAAGTTTCCAAGGAGAATATCAACAACCAACGTTGACCACATAGAATGCCTAAGCATTGCAGCTTTCTCTACATATTCAACACATGATTCTGACCTTGAACACAAAAGAACAGTATTAAACATGGAGAAAACACAAAATCAAGAACAAATGTTGTATAAGTTTAAAAATAGTAAACAATTGCCTTGAAAAATATAAACATTTAATTTTATTAGATAAATTAACTTATATTTATCAGAAGATGGCCCCATGAGAAAGAGCAACATAAGAGCTACGAAAATATACTTAAGCGGTACACAAAATTTTGCCTGTAAGGTTTTCAATTTCAACCAAGAAAATTTGTTTCAGACTAAACCATATCCTTTTAGGCTTAAGAGGTACACCAAAAGTAGGTTTTACTGGTAAGGTTCAGTTTGGTACATCTTGTTAGCTTAAGACTTAAGTACAAACTAAACCATTTTTCACAATTCATGAAGCTCAAAAATGGGACCAAACAATGAGTTTTAAAGAAATACACAAATCAAAACACTGTTCTGGGACAGATTCAGTTTCAAACCATAGTTCATTAGTGCAGTTCAGATAATAAATACCTTGCAAAAAAAATTAATACACTCAAAAAGATACTATTCAATGGCAAGAATAATTTAAAACAATAAAGTTTGTGTTATTTTTAAGGTTGAAGAGATACAATAATAAGGAACAAAATCAATATCTAATTATGGGAAATATTTGGTAAGACATTGCTATATCATATCACCCTATTTAGTATAAAAAAAAAACATATCTCTAACATAATCAACTCTATCCCTAACACTCTCCCTCAGGCTTGAGCATATGAAAAAATCTTGTTACAAATGTCATCAACACAATACCCCTTGAGAGACTTAGTAAACATGTCAGTGAGTTGGTTGCCAAAGTTGACAAAGTAAATGATGCCAAAGCTAGTAGATATTTTTTGGACATGTTTCTCTCTGTCAAAGCAACAACTAATTTTCAATATTTCATCCATCTAAATCATATCTTCAACGTTCCCCCTCAAGATGAAACATATGTACATGTACAAGTCAAGCTTGTTAAAAATACTGAAAGAACATGAGGACTGTCTGAGAGCAAAATTGGGTAGTTGACACAAAGTTGCCAGAAAGCACAAAGTGCTCATAGAACGCAGCAGCTGCTGCAAAGCAAAAATGATCATAGGACATCTCATTTCCCATAAAGCAAAAATGTGCAGAGGACACGACAGTTGTAATCAGAAAGCAAAAATGCTCAAAGAGCAAGGCAGCTGTCGGAAAGCAAATAATGCTAAGAGTGCACAGTCAGTGCAAGAAAGAAAAAATACTTCGGAGGGCACAGCAACTATTGGAGGGACAAAATAATCGTCGCACAGCAAGAATGCCAGTGGTGACGGTTCTGGGCTGGGAAAAACTCTCCGAAAGAAAAAGAAAACAAATCCACCCTAAAACCTTGGCGCTAAACAGTAATGTAGGTCGGTAAAAGCTCAACAGAAAAAGAAACTCCCAAGAAAAATGTTGACCGCAAATAGCTTTTGCTTGAAAAATGTTGGAAGTAAACAGTAATGCTGACTGGAAAAGACTCACCAAAAAGTAGCATGTGGTGAACTGAGACAACAGCAGCAAAGAGTTCCTCCGGCATGAACAGTGACGATAAGGAAAGAAAATAGAAGCTAGAAAACATACACGATTTCTAAAATATTTACTCATGAATAGTGTACCCACAAGGAAAGATTGGATTTGGATTCCCTTGTCGTTAGCCTCATAATACCATATTGAAATAATTAGTAACAAAACAGGTCACAAAAGATGATACTGCTCCGCTACCATGTTAAGAAGAGAGAAACCAAAAAGGAATATAATGAATTTTGTGTGTTGGGTACACAGGAGTATATTTATTTATAATGAAGAGATACAATAATAAGAAACAAAATCAATATGTAATAATGGTAAATATTTGGTAAGATATTTTCATATCATATATTTAATGTAATCAGATCATATCTCTAACATAATCAAATCACTCTAACAAAGTTATAAACGTGTCATGAACCAACTATTCCAAAAGCTTGAGCTTTTAGGTGAAGACACGTGAATTGTTTTACATTATATTTCTAACTATTTCTGTCATAGAAGAGCCCTTTGGGTTTGAAGCTTGGTCACACAAACTCCACATATGTGGAGGTGGGAAGGGTCGAACTCTAGATTACTTAGTCACAGAAGCTTGATATCATATCATTAATGGATAGGGTACTCCTAAAAGCTAGCTCAAAAGGGGAAGAATGGTCAAGTCTTATAAGGAAAATTATGGCCATATTCCCAAACAATGTAAGACGTCTTACCAAAAGATAAATGCAATATCCAATGTAAACAAGCTACAAGTTGCAAAAACTCCTATATTGCAATTGTAGCATAAATAAAATCCTCCATGTGAATGTATTGACGTTGAAATATTAAGGGAGAGGAAGGGGGACCAAGTAGATCAAGGGAAGGAATAGACCGGAGGGAGGAAATAGAATAGCTATGCTCAATTTAATCTCAAATTCAAGTCAATAAATCTCCAAATATATAGCAATTCTGAAGTACGGAAACACAAGTTCATAGACAATTAACCATGTAACCTAAATCAGAAAAAAAGAACACAAATAAACCAATTTTACTAAAAAACACAATCCAGAAGTACAAAATACTAAATATATAATTCTAGACTTTATCCCATCATCTGGATCGGAGAGCTTATATTTTGAATCATGAATCGCTTCGTATCATGAATCGTAAGATTCATGAACATTAGAAAAATGTACCATATAAAAGATGTAAAGCTATAATTAATAATCACAACCACATTTAAAATGAGTGGTTGTATCACTAGGCAGATTAGGTTAATGATATAATAGTTGGATTCGGCTGGGTTGTATGGCCCAACTCCTTTGTTAAATGGAAAAAAAAGATATTTGGGCTAATAAATGTTTGGCCCAAGGAGAATAAGAAAGAAAGAGACATTAGGGTTGTCGTCTCTCATTTGCGCAGCTTCCTCTTCATTTTCCATGGGTATTGTCGTTGTCGCTGCCTCTTCGTTTTTGCATGGGCGCTGCTACTACACTTCTAAAGGAACAATTCATGGCAATCAGAGTAAGAAAGAGCACGAATTGGTATGCATATCTTCCAGCTCAGTTCACACAATAAAACAAAGAAGCTTAGGGTTTTTCCAATCCGGCTCATGCTACCTCACCCGTTTTGGAGTGAGACCCAAATCCAAGATTCAGGTTGTGTTTCTTGTTAGAATTGTGTTTTATGTGATTCTGAGTGTAAAACGAACGATACAACACTGATTTACGAGCACAAACGAGTTTTCCTTGGATTCATATCGTGGAGGTTGCGAATCATATTGTATCGTTCGATACGAATCGTGTATCATGCGATACGAATCGAGTATCATGCGATACGAATCGAGTATCGTAATGTCATACTTACTATCATGTATACCATTGTTACCAATATCATACAATTCACAATACAATTAGACTTGATAAAGGCACTTGATGATGTGAATTGTTTGGCTTGTTGAATCACACCATGAATAACAGCTGAATTGCTTGGTGGAAACAAATTGTGCAATTCTAGCAGACAAATTACATGCCAGACTGAGTCTGATCATGCACAACCTAGTTCTAAAAAACCCTAAAAAATTGTTTTTTCCCCAAAAATTAGTGATAAAGAGAAAGAATAGGCTGATTATTTCCCTTCCAAACCCAATGTCTCTTTCTTTTATGTTTTCCTCTCATTCTTGTCTTCTTTCTACTCTTCTCTAACCCTTCCAAAAGAGTGAAAATTTTCTTGCCTCCTCTTCTCAACAGTCGATACTCTTTTTGTTATGTTTCTTACTATGGTCAATACACCAAAAAGTACTAATCAATATTCTATGTTCTGTTACTCCAATCCCAAACCCCATCACATTGTATACACAGTAGATTGAGTTCACATGGTTTAATCTAACCTCCAAAATTGTGTGTAAACTGAACAGTAAAGAAATAAAGGGTGAGCCTAACGATAAAGTCTCTACATCATGGCCAGGAGTTTATGGGTTCAAATCCTTGAAACAGCCTACCGACTTAAAGGAGTAAGACTACACACCTCTATAATCCTCAAATCCCACCTGGTGGAGCCTTATGCCCCTTATGTACCGTAAAGAAATTGAGCTGAAACACGGTTAACTTTGCCAGTTTACATGGGTTTGGTTCCGTTAACACCCCCCTCTAAAACTTGTCTTTTAAGGAAACTAATTTACATTGACTGTCAAATATTAAAGCTTGATATCTCCAAAATTTGAAACCTACCACAAATTACACAAAGTAATATACTTTACCTAAAATTTAATATTACCTGGGGTCATTCTTCTGAAGAAAGATTGGCCAATATAATATCTGACAACGGATTTGCATATTTATCCAAGCAGTCTTCTTGAATACATTTGCTGATGTCACATACATCCACGATTTGGATTCATAACTAAAATGTGTTTGGAAAAACTGGAGAATAATATAAAGCATGGTGGAGAATGAAGCCAAAAACTTGGAAAACAGATGCCCTATGATAACAAGCCTGAAAAGTACAGAATGAATCATTAGATCTTGAAGAAAAAAGTGAGCAAACGATGATGCATCCATAGTTAAAGTGTGTACACAGGAAATATGGAGAGCCGGCTCAAGGATCTTGGGACCAGGTGTGTCTCAAAAATTCTTTTAGCATCAGCTGTGCAATTAATTGCCAGAATAACTGTATCCTGGGGTGTGAAATTTCAAAAAGGTAGGTTAGCAAGAAAGAAAAAAATCTGCATACCCAGATATGAATAAGGTAAACTCATTACCAATTCAATGAATTGCTGCTTATCATGAAGCCTCTCAACCCATTTAGGATTTTTAATAGAAACTTTAGCTTGCTCATTCGAACTCAAATGACATAATGAGAAATGATGAGCACCATGAGCGGGTGTTTCATAAATTATGACCTACAAGTGGTTGAATATCATACATATCTGTTTGAGATTGCGATAAAAGTCTTCAGAAAGCACAAGTACTTGCAGAAAGGCAAGTAAGAAATAATGACTTACATACGTGAACATCAAATTGTGACAGAATTTGTCCATTCCAATGAATGTGATGCACATTTGGAAGCCTGTGCAGTCCTAGATCATTATGCTCAGGAGAATCAAATGTGAGCAGGACCCAGTTACTTTTTCCAAGAACATATTGGCTACTTTTCCTCAATGAACAATCTAACTGGAAGCAATGGCAATTCCAGCAGTTATTCTTTTTATATGTAGTTCCCTCTTCCAATGCATTGCCATACTCAGATAACTTCTTTTTGTCAAACTCCGTCTCATTCACCAAACTATTACTAGCAGTAGGGTCAGTGACAGACAGACCAAGTACACAGAACTTGGACTTATCCTCAAGAGATGAAGGCATTCTCCCACATGCGTCATGAATGATCCCCTAGAGACAGTAGAATTCATTGTCAGTTATCCTTGTTAGACTAGACCATTCCAGAAACCACCAAAGAGTAAGGAAGGAGAGAATCATTAAAAGGACTTAACAGTGGGATTTTTCCACCACATTCATACTGTCATAGAACCAAGATTTTAATAACTAACACAAACAAAGTAGTTATGCACCATTTCAAGTATGAATTAATGCCTGCCCAAATCATTTTATTTTACAGTTAAACCTTTTCATGGCTTTTCCGCAAATTTGTGAATATTAAAATTTTATACACATGAAACTAATATTTAGGTAAAAATTAAACAAGAAACCCTTACCTAACTGAATATTCTAAGAGGAAAAATGTTCGTGCCCATTTAAACTTTATTGCTTTACTTGACTACTACAACCAAATATTATTAAAAAACAAATAGAAACCCAAACTTTCCTCTGCAATTAATAGTTGTAACAGCATAGAACCAAATAAATTCATTGCTACTATCGTTATTCAATTTGTTAGCTTGCACTCCGGGCATAAATATCAGGACAAGGATAATGTCCAAAATATAGGACAGGGCGACATAGATGATGTCATATATAATGTTCATGCCCAAATAAACTTTAAACTCTTGATGGAACTAGACTACAACAAAAAAGGAAGCCCAACATTTACTCTGCAATTAATAGTTCTAACAACAATACAACCAATAAATTCGTTGCTGCTATAGCTATTCAATTTGATTTACCTAAGAAACACAGACTCGGATACAAACACGACACTTACACGAATACCGGGACATGGATAATGTCCAAAATATAGGACATGGCAAAAGCTGATGTCATATATATGCGTATGCATGTGGATGCATGCATGCATACATACATATATATAATTGTGATAAAAATCTCAATTGAAATTCAACTTTAATATACTTCACACTTTCCATATGCACCTATTTGCTACACTTTCCATATAATAACAGCCCTCACACAGTAGAATTCTAATTAAGAAACATGTATCTTAATAGCTAAAATAAATAGTTAAGTTTCACAGAAACAAATCTCAAAAGATGTATGAGTATTGCATTATTTAAAATAAAAGTTGTTTTCTTTAATTTCTCTTTACCTTTTTACAATAATAGTGTCTAGGAAGTGTTCAACCAAGAATAGGTGTCGGTTAACTGTTTTTATTGATACTCAAGCTGTTTTTAAGAGGTGTCCAAGATGTATTGGAAAAGTGTCTAAGCTGAAAAAGTTATGTTTACTTGTGAGACAGTTGAGGAATGTTGGACACATGTTGAAACGTGTGTTGAAGGAGTGTTAAACACATACTGACAGGGACACGGATCGGATATGACACGGACACGTGTAATCTTCAAAATATAGGATACGGAAAAACGGATCTATATATTACATCACTATGAATTATATAAATTGACAATCAAGATTTATGTATTAAAAAATAATCTATGAAAGTTAGCCAAATATAACAAAAAATGAATTTAATTCATTTATCTAAAATCCAAAAGTGAAAAAAACATATATAATCTAAATATTTTTTATTATATATAGGATTTGTTTCATCTCTATAATTAGTTTATGAGTCTTTCCAAAACTATTGTATTAGTCCCTTTTAAAACTGTGTTAGAACCATGTTAGAATTGTCATATACCTAAAAAAACAGTCTTTTGAATTGGACACTTTACTAATACATGTCATACGAGTGTCAATATCCAATACACGTCAAACACGGTACACGCCACTTAAAAAGGAGTGTATGAACTTCATATTGAAACATGTGTCGAAGGAGTGTTCAACAATTGTCATGTCCAAAAAGGTGTGGGACATGGCAACGCCCTATTTAATAGAAGTGCTGGTGCTTCCTAGTGCTTTACTCTAAACTGTATGCAAGGAAAAGGAATTGTGAACTCAAATTCAGTTTTATACCTCAATGCTAGTACTAGAACTGGAAAGCAAGACTTCACTGTAAGTAAACGCTACAACCACGTCAATGGATGATGGTGAACAGGTGACAAACCACCCGAACAAAATACTGGAGGGTGATTCTTGATTTGATAGAAGTTGCTTTGGCCACCAAAGCCTACAATGTCTTCTCATCTTCCTCTTATGATCCTCACATAAACTGAGCTACTATTCATGAAGTCCCTGCAATAGAGAGAGAGACAAGCATGTGTTTACTTCATTAACAATTCTCAGATTAAAAAAGCATGCAAATTAGAAATCAATTTATGCAACAAATTAATAAAAATTATAAGAGAGTCGTATTATACCTCAAATGAAAATAGAAGTAAGAAAGAAAAATCTAAAGTTTTTAAAAGAGAGTCGTATTAGGTAAACATCCACTTCCACCTTATCTCTAAAGTAGTTTGAATTTGAAACAAACTTCAAATAATGTATCACGCATCAGAAGACTATACACTCCCATTAGCCTACCTCAAAGCAAATCCTAAAATAGGTGTTTGCACGAAAAACATATCCAATTTATTAATTTTACTAATAGTCTTCGACTCTTTGAGAAGCAGTTGCATGTCACTTGAACAAATAGCTTGCTGTCAGCGTTCTAATATGCATTATATATAAACTAAATAAAATGGAAAAATACATGCCAATGAACTCATAGTAAGACTTTAAAAGGCCAAAATAATGAAGAAAAGTTCGAACCAAGTTAAAAAATAAATCCATAGTTCAAATATTCCCTCGAGATGAATGGTCCAAAAATTCCAGCATGACACTGCTTTGCAATTCTCTCATTGACTACAAAATAAATAAATATATATTCCCTTACTTCAATTGCAATGATGTATCAAACAATTTTCATCGGTTTAATATATTTCTATAAACATCTGCACCTAGCTTCATAATTGATTGACATAATCTATATTGTTGGATGGACTGTCAGGTATCAACTTTACATAGCAATATCAAACATTCATTCCAGATGGAAAAGTGGTTAAAGTGAGCTTCACATAACATAATGATAGCCCTTACGCTCAGCATCTTATCCGATTTGATTTGTTCTCCATGAAAGATAAAATTTTTAACTAATAGATCCACGTTGTATTCCTATGTAGGTTCATTCACTGTCTATAGAGCCGGATCCTCCACGTTCCTCAAAATTTTCTGAAGTCCTTACTACAGGAAGAAGTAAATTACTTGATCAATGCCAATGTACAAGTATTGCCTTATATAATTACTCCTAAGCAGAGGACTTTCAAAACCAATGTGAGAAAAAAACTGACATGGAAAGTAAAATGGGAGAAACATCAATATCTATCAACATTTATAATAAAGTATTGGCATTTGCCTAATAATGAAAGACTAAGCACTAATAGGATTAGAATCTCCGATTCCTCTTGTTGAAATACAAGCCATTTCAGTTATTAGTTCTCGTTATCCTTTATGTTATGTAGTTGTACAAGTGAATTATTCTGCAATAGCATGTATATAGAATCTTAGGGATAAATAACGCAAGGATGCAAGGTAACACGGCCAATACATATCCGAATGAAAACCCTACATTTAAAACAATCGAAGCACTATGCCCACATTCAAAACTAAAAAATTTTGGCCAGCTAAACCCTACCTCCCAATCAAACATTTAATTAAAACCCGACCAAAACAAAACAATTACGATTAAGAACGGTGGATTATGGGCACTTAAGAAATGAAAAATTGAGAAATTGGAAACTCAAAAGATAGAGAAAACGAATGAGTGCTCACCATGGGCGTCCCACTGACGTGCACTTTCGATAGAGGGAAAATGGGTTTTGAGGGCACGCCTTGGAGCTCTTTGTGTCGACTGAAGGTGAATTGAAGGGTCACTGAAGCTACATTGAAGGTAGAGCGAAGCTAGGGCACGAATGCGAAGGAAATGTTGGGGACGAAAGCGAAGGTAGACTGAAGCAAGGGCACTGAAGCAAACGAGAGTGAAGGTCGATGGAAGCTAGGGCAGAATCGATGAATGCGAAAGAAAGGGAAGAGAAATATGTCTTCAAATTCCATTTTTTTAATTAAGGATAAATTTAAAATACTTTATAATTTTTTTAAAAAATATCATATAAAAAATTAGTTATACCGAGTCAATAATTAAATTATAATTTTGTATTAGTATAATTATTCGTGCGAAATTTTATTAAGATCCATCAATAATAATGAAATGATTTTTGAAATTAATGTATTTTGTGAATTTATAGTAAATATTTTGTGAAGAAAAAGTTTATTAATTCAAAATAGTCCTTAAACTATTAAAAAAAAATCAAATTACTGCCTTTGTTTAATATATTTCTAACATTTTCTAGGCAATAAGGTTAGGAACTATAATTTTATATATATGACTTAGACTATAATAAACTGAAATTGAGATCATCACTATTTCATCTTATATATTTCATCTTATCATAAATAATGTTTTTTTCTTAAAATATCTCTTAGCGCTTATTTATTTTAAAAAGATTATTAATTCATGTCAGTCTTTAAACTATTAAAAAAATCAAATCAGTTCCTTTATTTTATATATTTCCAACATTTTATACAATAAGGTGAATAAGTATAACTAATTTGAATGGTTCTTACTTTTTATCATTATTATTTTATATAGGACTTGGGTTATAATAAACTAAAGTTGAGATCATTAATATTTTGTTTCATGATAAATAATATTTTTTTTTGAATTTATTTTAATCTCAGCTTGTTTCAAGAATAATATTATTAAACAAAAGAGATATAAAGTGACATGTGAAAAAAATAACGTATTGATTTAAGTGGTGTTGATTTAAGTGTGATCACTTATATATTTATTTTTAATATTTTGACAAAATTAATGAAAATGTTTAGTTGTACAACATATATCCGGTATGCTTCTACTTCTTCATTGTTGAGTGAATCTCAACAGGCTATCTGAGTCATGTTGTCATAATTAGGATTTTTTCAACCCATTTCAGTTGACCCATTAAATTAAGGTTAGCTTCATAAGCAGTGGTATATTCACCACACTATTTAGTACCTTTGGCCTCCACAATATGCAGTTTATGACTATATAAGTTCACACACATCTATTGTTTTTATTGTGTATTTTCAGTTCTCAAATTTTTTTCCTTATATTATGACATGTAACAAGGTAGCATTGGCATCAAGATATTAGGTCTTCTTCTTTTGATCCACAATTTTATACTTGCACATTTGGTCAATCAAGTCAATATGTTGTTCCTCTACCTCCACCACCCACATACATGGACCATTATCCACAAATGTCATTCCAATCTTTAATGAACCAAATTCCATTTACATTTGACATTTTCTCCTCTCAAATGTTTGGTTTTTTACCTTCACCAAATATATTCGGAACCGCATTATTTACCCCACCACCTAAATTCCGTATGTCGTCATTATCAGCCCACCATACCATCATCCAAACAAGACCGAGGAGACAAAAAAGAATACCTCTCCGTCACACCAAACAAGACCCAGGATCCAAAGAATAAGACCTCCTTGTGACACATGGTCACGTAAATAAATAATTACATAATCATATCAATTAAATTTTATATTTTATTCTTTATCATTAATAAATCTTTATTTTTTTCAACATTTTCTTATTTATACATATATTTACTTCTTAAATACAATTATTTTCACTCAAATTAGTCAATTTTAACTCCAATTAACATGGCAATTACATTTTTTCATCGTATATAAACCATCAATTCAAATATAACATTACCCTCAAAATTAACTTACTCAAATTTTATTATATCAAACTAATTTTTTTTTAGTTACTACAAATTAATTTTAAATTTTTACAAAGACTTCTTATAAATACTAACCATAAAATTTTGTGAAAAAAAAAAACAATTAACAATGATTCCAATTTTCATATTGATTACATTTCACAACAAAAAATTATAACAACCATGTTATTATCTTAAAAAAATAACTAATACAACATGTCTTTCATTAACTATCATTTTTGTAAAATTAAAAAATCATATTATGTGATTCAAACATTTCAAAATATTTATAAATTTTTTTATCTTTACAACATTATATATTACTACAAAATAGAATTGTGTAAGTAAAAAAAAATTGTTAAAAAATGTGCATCTTTTATATATAAATAAAATTCTCACCTACAATTACAATATCAACATATCAAACTTTAACCATAACTTTTATTACATTAGATTAACTTTCATTCACAATAATTAATAATCGTATTATGTATTCATTCAACGAAGAGTAAAGAATAATCTAAAAAATAAAACACACACTGAAATTGTGTCACACTCCCTTTGCGTGATTTTAGTATTGCATGATTTTAATATTGTTGAAATCATGCTTCCGCTGCCTGATTTCTCTTCTTCTCATATCATCCTCCCTGTGCACGATTTTCACACAACCACGGCTCCATTAAAATCATGTTTCTACTACACGGTTTTTATTAAATATAATTAATCCAGAATTAAACTTAAGTGAAATTATATCCTATGCACAATTTCACCTTCAACACGAAAATTGCATCCCGATGTCACATTTTTAAATTAGATTAAATGAAATTGTATTATAATGGTACCATTTCTTTGTAATAAAATCGTGCTAAATTAGCATGATTTATTCATTGTAGAAATAATTGTTTTTATCCATTTTAACATTTTTTAGCAAAATTACATCAAAATAAGATTTTAACCTATTTTGTTCTTCTTTATTAAGTTCATCATTTTGAAGTTTGTCATGAATGGAGTGATGTCTTTGGAGGAACTCATTCATGAAGGTACTATTGTATGATTGTATTTTGCTATTCTTAATACTTATTGTGATTTTACTTATTTAACTTGTGATTGTATTTTCTTAGTTTGGAGTAGATTATATGGCACGACAATCCAAATCAATCAATAATAATAATAAATAACATTAAAATAAAATAAAATAATATTAAATATTAAATAAAATTATATAATAATATTATTAATAAAAATAACTAATAATAGTTAAAAAAGAATAATAATGAAAATAAATATAAAAATAAATAGTTATAATATTAAAAAAACAATAATAAATATAAAAATAATAATTAATAAAATTAAAATTTAATTGTTTATAATAATAGAGATAATTTAATTATTTATAAATATATTATTTTAAAATAATATTAATACAATTTTTAAATAATGATAAAATCTTAAATAATAATTATAACAGAAAAAAATAAAATTATAGAATAATAGTAATATAATAATAATAATAGTTTATAAAATAATAATAATTTTAAGAATAATAAATTTTTAATTTTATTTTTAATTTTATAAATTATTTTTATAATTTTTAGATATATTACAGTATTAAATAATTTGTAATTCTTATTATAATCTTAAAATGTTAGCAGTTAAAAAATAATCAATCGCATTCATTTTATTTATTTTTCATTATTTTTTCCTTAATTTAAAAAATATTTTTAAATAATACAGTATAATCTAATATATTCTATATTTTAAAGAGTCATATCATACCGGGTATTTTTAAGTTCTGTTTAAATTGTATTTCAAAACAAAAATTTATAAACTCACTTTTATAAATTTATTTATTTACATTTCAACAAAAATATTAATATTAAAATATAAAAAAATATTCTTTTATTATTACAACCCAATGTTTTTATTTAAGATCCTCTCATGATACATCAAAATATTCGCATAAAAATTTATTATAAGATTCAAATATCTAAGTTTGAAATTCTACTTATAATTTCTGCATTAAAGGTACTGTAACAAAATAATTATATTTTATATTAAAACTCTTTTAATATTCTTTAAGACACAATGAGGTGTTTTAAGTTGTTCTTTAACCATACTAATATTAAAATTATGATTTAATTTCATGTTTCTAATCTCAATTTCATACTATTTCAGCCCTAAACAATTATAATTCTCAATTGTATGGTAATCATTGGGCTTACACGAACCCAACATATCATCATTTTGTTTTTTATTCCAATCTTCTCAAGACGAATTCTTTCAGCACTCCAATACCCTCGTTCTGCACCTCCATAGAGTAGGGAAAATACAACTTTGCCCTTAAATAATAAATAGGAAAAGATGGGATTACCCTTCACCTCCTTCCCCTCCTACATCAACGCATATCCGCTTTATTTGTGTTGTCCGCTTCAGTTTTTCCAATCTTCCATCCGGTTCAATTTTCGTTTGATTTGTATCTGACTTTCCAGCATCCGCTTCATCTGTGTCACTGTCAACCACCATCTGTAGGAAGCAAGCTCTCTCTGCTCGTGCTCGTTGTGGAACTCGAAGATTTGCTGCAGAAGGTGATTCAATCTCTTAAAGCTTCAAACAACTGAAAGGTAAGAAATTTTTTATGTTAATTAGCAAATAGTGAGTAATATTGATGATTAGAGTAGTTAATTTGATGTTTGGGTTGCAAAATGACGGTGAATGTCGTCGGAGAAGACGAAGTTGGTATGAACTGGATGCCCTGCATCTGATTTACAATTTGGGAAAAATTTGTAAACCGGATGGGAGGCATCCGGTTCAGTTTTTTAATTTAGTTTTTGAATTATTTAAATAGTAATTGTGCACTGTCACAGTTATGGTTAGGACCAGAAGAGCTAGTTCCCAGGATGAAGGGCGAAGAAGGCCTACAGCATCAGTTTGAAGAGGTGATCGTGGTGCTTCATCTAGTGCTCCTGCTGATGGTGCTGATGCTCCTGTTGCTCCTATTGCTCCTGTTGGTTTTCCTGATGCTGGTGAGGTTGTAGGTTATCCTGAGGAACCATCTGATGTCTCCCTTTTGGTAAGTTATAATCACCACGTAGCACTAAGATTGTGGCAGGGAGAGGTAAGTTTTTGTTTTATGTATTTCTTATTTTCATGTTACGTTTGATATATGAACTTTTTTATGTATATTCTTTTGTTCTCTTTTGGTTAGGACCGGGGAGTCCTAAAATTGGTATCTCATGGAAGAAAGGTTAACAACCTCGGTCTTCCTCGTGGTGATGTTTTTGCTTTTATTGTTAATTGTGGATTGTTGCCACTATGCAACATTTGCTACGAGGTCGCGGACAAGGGCCTCTTATGTGGATTTGTTGAGAGATGGCACATGGACACTAATACATTTCATTTGCCATTTGGAGAGATGTCCATTACTTTGGATGACGTGTCCTTTCTTCTTCATCTGCCTACTGTTGCTCAGTTTCTGATCTTTAATGAGGTAGACAATAATGAAGCACGTGCTCTGTTGGTAGAGTGGCTAGGTGTTGATGAAGGCCCTGCTAATGCCGAATTGCGCGAGTGTCGTGCCAATGCTATTAAGTTGAGTTGGTTGAGAGATCGTTATGAGGTTTGTTGCGCGGAGCAACAATGGGAGTTTGCTGCAAGGACGTATTTGATGCATCTAGTTAGATGTACAATTTTTGCAGATAAAAGTGCCACATATGTGAAAGTATGTTATTTGCCATTATTTCGCGACCTTTCTGTATGTGGTGGTTACAGTTGGGGAGTAGGTGCTTTAGCACATATTTATGAGAAGCTAGGAGATGCTTCTCTGGCTGGAACCAAACAGTTGGGGATTTTTATTACCCTCTTACAGGTAAATGTTAAGCCTTAGTTAATTAAGAGCCTTAG
>Ga0099824_1006091_pt1 | contig 16715 bp, 4 predicted proteins | sample SiratrowhiteBW_FD_76837 | JGI IMG/M metagenome (GOLD analysis project Ga0099824, IMG submission 76837) | Root nodule microbial communities of legume samples collected from California, USA - Siratro white BW | ecosystem: Host-associated > Plants > Roots > Nodule | place: USA: California...
AAATAAAAAACAAAAAAATAAATATATATATATATATATATATATATATATATATATATATATATATATATATATATATAATTTTTAAAGTATTTGAAATCCATTTAAAGATTGAAATCTCCTAATATTAATTGAGACTATGAGATAAAGAATTCATCACAATGTTAAGAAATATAGCTATTTATCACCTATACACAGTGTGTTGGTGTTGGTTTGCATTGATACTACTAAACAGTTTACAGTTTATCTTTATTTTAACCGTTGGAAATAGTTATGGGAGAAATTACTCAGTTTAGCAATATATTTAAACGCAATTGTTAGATGGTACAAAGCATGCAAATATAACTACTCATTTATCCCAAAACAAATGCCAGCTATATATATGCACACAATTTCTTTTGAAATAAAAAAATAAAAAAATTCTAGCTGTGTAATGGTGAAAGGGCACGCACTAATGGGTGATGTTCTTGCTCGAAAACGAAGGTATCATAGGTCCACCAAAATTCATGTAACAAGTTTACGAGTGCATGGCATGCAACTAGCAGCAACTTCTTCTATCTTCATATCTCTCTCAATAAGCAAGCAATGCATCAAAGAATGGTGAAGTTTGTGTGGCTCCAAATACGAAGCATTTGTTTATGAATTAATTTTTTAATATTTGTGAAATTTAGGTATATCACTACTACTAGCTAGTCAATAGCTAGTTATATGTTACAGATGAGCAATGAGTAAGATGTGGTCCAAAGGCTTGAAAAAGTTAAAAACATGACAATTTTTATTTATTGCTATGGATTGTTGATAGAAGAAGTAGGGTTACCTCTTCCCACTCAGTAGTAACAACTGGTTGTTTTAGTGCTCTGATTATGACCCTACAACCAACCGTATGTGTGTACCTATATGTTATATCTATCAACTGCCCTATTCTTCAACTCTCCCTTTAAACTTTTCTTCATACTCATATCTACAAAATCAAATCTCTTTAAGAAACTCACTTATCTCTTATGTGTCTAACTTCATTACTAATTGCTTCTAAGTCATATTCTTCCTTTTAGGTTATGTTACACATGAAAAGTCAAGTAGTTTAAAACTTCAATCTTTTTACTACCAATAGAGACCCTTTTGTTTTTTAATTTGAATGGTGCTTTAGGGTATGCAAGGATTATTTTTAATTTGAATGGTATAGTATGTATGTGGTATGTATGTATGTATGTATGTATGAGAGAATGATGATGTAATGTGGATGGAAGAGGGACAAGAGGCAGACACATCCTGACAAGAGCAATTGGGCCTGGTCCATGGTGGGGATGAGAGCCCATTGAGCTCAGATTTTAATGTTAGTCAGCAAGGGCCTGATCCTGAATGTGGGCCATAGAGGTTTGTGATGTTGTTGTGTGGTGATGCATGAGTGATGCTGGAGATTCCTCTGGCTCTTATAGTGTTCACTTGCCCATGCCCATCACCCATCTATGTATTGTAACTATTAAGGTCTATTAAGCAAGGATGGGGGACAAGGTTGCAAGAATTGGAGAAAGACATGACTTGGCATCTTCACCTTTGTCCTTCTACTACTTCCTCATGTTATTCATTCAATACTCAACAAAGACAAAGTAAAATAAATGCCAATTAACATTACAAGGGTACCCTCTATTTATGGCCTTTTCAGCTGGGTAAACCCACCCTATAGGGTATTGGAAGGTAACTTCTTTCCACTATGAAGGTTATTATTATTCACAATTGGAATGTGGGAATCTCTCTCAAGATCATAAGAATTCAAAAAATAAATTGTGGGAACTATTCATCCATGGTGAATCTAACTCTTTTGGTGTTTTGTTCAACATCTATGCTGACATTTCATCCAACCATGTACTGTATTACATGATTTTGTGTTTTTATTCATTTGTTTTCTCTTGGGGTGGTAAAGGTTCTGACAATAATGTATCCCTAACCAATGTTTGTTAAAAATAATTCTCAACAATTTAATCATGTCAAACTAATTTTTTTACATGCAATCTAAATTTATAAGGCTGTTCCCTGAGATCTAATTAACAAAACTTTCACAGTAATATATAATTAAAGTAACATTGTTTATTAATTACTATACTAATATTTCATTAAAGTTACATCAAAGTGCAGTCTCACTCACAGCAGAATATCTCCAACAAATATTGGAAAAGATCATCTTATTAAATATTTTTCAGACATAGAAAAATGAAAACATATTGATTTGTTAAGTTCAATCCAACTCTTATACAAAATAAAAACGTTTTTTTCAATAGAGAAAAAATTAAACCTTTTATTTAAAACATATCTATAATGTGTTTACTTTTCTGTTTGGGGTTCTTTAAAATTATATGGATTTAGTAAAGTTATAATCATTTAGGTTTATGCTTGGATCATGATTTATTTATTTTTCTAACCAATGATTTAATTTATGTAAAAATTAGTACGGTGTTATGTTAAGATGTAAGTATTCAAATATTGAAAATATATAATTTCAATTCATTTTATGTGAAAAATCATGTTTGTAATTTTTCCTTTGATATGAAATATCTAAATTACTCTAATTTGTGGAGTACTAGAAATTTAGAAAATTATTTACATAAAATTTAATTTTGTAGAAGTATAATATGACATTTTTTTCATGTGTATACTGTTGTTTTCACTACTAAGAAATATCCATCAACACCAATGATTTATGGTATAATTCATCCTTATAGTGTTAACATTAAATTAATATCATTATATATATATATATATATATATATATATATATATATATATATCATATAATATCAAATATAGAGAACTCTTTAATTAATATTTATTGGCAATTCATTTACAGACTCAATAATAAAATATCCAAGAACTATGTACATCAGATCTAATAAACTAACATTTGAGATTTTATGTAAGCATGTAGACTTAATATGGAATTCCTGGCATAGAAAGAAAAAAAGTTTTTTTTTTTAATTGAAGTTAGTTAAATATAACCACACGTGATAATAAAATAGGAAAGTAAAAAATAATAAAATAGGTTTTTAAATCTAACATTTAATTTTTAATGTTAATCTGATTTTTAAAATTAATAAAAATGATATAAGGGAATAAATAATTAAATAATGGAAGAAGATGATGAAAATTAGCGGCCTAAGCTAAACTAATCCCGCGCAATATTGGCCCAAAAATGGGATATTTGGGCTGAATTTCATCTCAATCAAAATAATCAATTTTTTCTATTAATTTATTTTCTTGACTAAATTAATCTAGTTGTCAAATAAATTGTTTATTATTTTAATTTTTCTATAAAAAAACACATGATGAAAAAAAATTCATTGAACCTGGTCTTCGTATCAATAAATTTTATCATCAACTTATGCATTATTTTATCTTTTATACTTTTCAGTTTTTTTTTTAATGTTTATCCCTTTTATTCACTCTTTTATTAATTTATTTTGTGGAATTAAAAATAGCATAAAAACGGACCCGCTAAAATTAGGTTGCACATACCATTTATTCACATCATTACAAACATGAATTATGAAAGCACTTTTATAAATATAGAAAAGCACTTACTACAAAGTACTTAGAAATTCTTCATTTCTTGGTATTTATGGCACACAAATTTAATTCATTCTAAATACAGGCTTCAGTAACGTTGAACGAAAATGACTTAACTTTTAATCTTGCCAAATGTACTTAGGTAAGTATTATATGATATTTATTTAATTGTAATAAAAAAAATTAAAATTAATTTATACACAAACTAAAAAAATTAAAGAAATAATGTGGGAAAAGTTTTACAAATTAATTTATGTTTAAATTCGTTTTATTTGTTCTTTTTTTTCTCTTTTAAAAATCTTTATGAAAATATTAGTGCAATCTAACTTGTTGATCTATAAATACACTGATAATGAATTTCGTGTTGTCTTTTGATTAGGTAGAATGCTAGTTTCTCAAGTTACTCTATTTCTAACTTATTCTTAATTTAGACATCTAGTATTTTAGTAAAAATAATTCATGTATATATTTTTTAGAAACGGTCATGTCTTCTTTTAAGGCTTTGTTTGTTGTTATAACCATTCATCCTTCGTTTGGTGGCAGATTATAGAAGAGAGAAAATGTTTGGAAAAAAATAAAAAAACTCTTTGATTTTTATTAGTTCTTTAAGCAATATTTATTTATGAATGAGTTTGGATTATCTCCATCCTCTCCAACAATATAGTTGAGTGTTTTTCAAGTATCTAACTTATCTTCACCAAAGATTGGTTAGAACATCTAAAGTACTAGTGAAAGTTAAGTTAGAGAACCCAAACTAGTTCAAATCCATTTTCAAAAAATTATATTTACTTGTAAGTGCAAATATAAGTTTAACTCAAGTTGGAAATTTCATTAAATATTATACATATGATATCTTTTTTTTCCCTTTTTCGTGTTTTATAAAAAATAGAAATATTAGTTTTATTTTACTCTCTTTTAGTGTATGTTGTTAAATTTCATATAATTTTTCACTAATATGAATGATTATTGCATATATTTGAAAGTTGAGATAATTTGTTTTACTCCCGGATACAAATTTGATATTACAGTCTTTATAATTTTCAAAAAATATTTGTTTTATGTGATAATTTTCTTCTATTTTGCATTCTTATTATATATACTTTATCTTTTTTTTTTTCAAGTATTCGTTTTGACAATGTCTAGGTCTAGCATGTATTAGATAAAATGACTAAAGAAGTTGTTTTCAAAATATAAAGAATAAAGAGAACAATTGTAAATTTGCAGGAAATAAATTTTAATTCAAATATTTTTAAACTAAAAACATAATTAATGTATGAGTGGTTTCAAATTAAAAAATCATGAATATCATTCAAAAAGAAAATTGCGTTATCTAAATCATCTTTTTAAATTGAAACATATATACACGTGGTCACTTTACAAAAGGAGAATAAAGTATATTTTTTGACCCTCTAAAATATGTAAAACTCAACCCTAGTCCTCCAAAGGAATTATTTGTTTTTTTAGTTTTTTTTTTATATTTAAAATATATACTTTTGATCTTTAAATATTTAGACAATGTTTTATAAAGGGAAAAAGTAGTTTATACTGTACTTCAATGATAAAAATAATGCACTTCAAAATTAAAAAGAAAAAAAAATGTTTTTTCAGAAAGAGTAAAAACAATTGAAACATATTTTATCCCGACCCCACTGTTTTGTTGATTTGAAAATACAAGTGAAAATGATAGGTGGCAGCTTGCAAAGGCCCGATGGGCCCATAGGGGACACCCAATTGTGGGCCCGAAAAGGACCCAGCATGTCACGAAGCAAACACGGGGTCAACACACGCGAAGGGATAAAAGGCCCACGTGTTGGCGTTGAATGGGCCCAATCATCAATTATGAGTTGGAAGAAAGGCATACAGTGTGTCGGGTATGGTCAGATGTGAGAAAGATAATGTGGGCCCACTCTCTCTGTGCTATTGTCACTTTCATTTTCATGCATCACTCTTAATCACTCCCATTATTTAATATCTCAAATCACAAAAGATACATTTTAAAAAAAACTTAATATTTTTAAAACTATATTTTAGTATAAATAATATTACAAAAACCGATTTGAAGATTTAAATTCATATATATAGTTGTATATTTAATAAATATTATGAAATCTCTATCAGATAAATATTATTTAATTCATTATATTTTCATTTTTGCCTTTAAAGAGAGGGTGAAAAAATATGTAAATGGTTAAAGTATTAAATAGTTTAAATGTCAGGCTGTTTTGGAAGAGGAGTTTTAATTTCGGGAATTTGAATTAGATATTTTACATTTTTTTAATAAATCAATTAAAAGTTTTAGTTAACATAAGATAGATTAATTTATGCAACAAATAAATAAATTAAATACGAATTTAAAAAATTAAGACTTGAGTATTAAACTTAACAATATTAACCAATTTTGAATATTTCATAAACTATAAACTACTGGGTTTGCTAGTAAACAAATGGAAAATAGTTTTATAATAATAAAAACTAAATAAATCCCATCATTAAAAGAACATGTGATTTAACTTATATCGGTTTAAGAATGATATTAATGTCCAAACTAATCCAATTTATTGTGATTTGAATTGAATAAATTGTTTTAATTTGTTGCTAGTTTGTTTATGGCCAACAAATAAATGAAATTGCATCAATTAGAATATTTGTAAAGCCCCAATCAATACATAAACCTCTTTAATAATGACTAGGTTTTATGTTAAGGTGAACATAATAAATATATGGCAAACACTTATTAAAACTATTATATCATCATAAAGTCATAACTTGATCTAAATTACAAACTACAAGTCAAGACATTATAAAAAGAATATAGATACTCGTTGATAACAATTTAGAATTTATTCCAAGATAAAAAAAAGAAAACTAATAAATTTAGTGCACTTATAAATTGATAGAGTTCAATTTTGAACATGAGAATTAGGAACCAGACCACGCTGGCATTTCAGTTTTTTCAGATAAGAAATTACTTGTTTTCAATTTAATTGAATTAGTTCAACAGGTTGGATTAATTAATGCACACTCTTACGCTTTCTTTGGTAATTTGGTCAACCACATGCTCGGCAGAATCACCTCTGTCAGCAAAGGGTGTAATGGCAGCATGTATGCAGTGGCAACAACATAATGGTGCAGTAAGAGAGGATATAATAGTCATTTTGTTGTTAATATGGAGGTGTAGGTAGTAATAATGGAGGTGAAAAAAAAGCCTACTTTTGTATTATTGTGATTTAGGAGGCATACTGTTCTCATAGGAGAACAATGAAGGTCAAGATTATTTGGCCTCTAAAAAGGCCAACCACAACCCTAAGTTCACTACCTTTTCCACCCTCATGATTTTTTTTCTTACACTTCTAAAGGAGTGTTGGAGAGGTCTAAAATGTCTATACCTTAGATTGTCAAAATGTCAAATTCAAATCATGTTACAAATTACTCAATCTAAAATGCACTTTCAAATACATTCTAAATTACTTAGTCCAAAAATATGTTATGAATTACATAATTCAAAATATCCTTCAAATTTTTGATAACATAATCCAAAAATATATTCTAAATTACATGATCCAAAAATACATTAGAATCCAAAATCTGAAACACATTTCCAAAGTTCCATATTACATAATCTAATATGAATTTTTAGATTACGTAATCCAAAACATATTTCCAAATTATATAATCTATATATAATACATTTTCAAATCTAAATATATTTCGAATGGTATAATTCATAATGCCTCTGAACTGTAAAATGCAAAATACATTTTGAATTTTGAATTGGGCAATCAAAAATAAGTAAGTTTCCAGATTACCCAATTCAAAATGTTTCCTACCCATTAATAATTTAAACTTTTCTCACACCTCTGGAGGTGAAAGAAGAAGATATGGAAGTGTTAAAAGAAATACCCCAAGCCTAAACATCATCCATGCACTCCCTTCCTACCCCCTCACACGTTTCTTTTATCACCTCCTATTCATTCCCAAACATCAAAAATGGATGGTGAGAAAATCGTGGAAGTGTAGGAAGAAACACCTCATCCAGTCCTCGTAAGAGAGCCCAATAAAGTCCAGAACGGTGAATTTTGCATATTTGAGCCCAATTTATCACGATAAGCAAAAGGGGGCCCTACATCAAATAATGACTTTTGAACAGAGCATGTTCTCAACATTTTTAGGTCAACATGGTGCGGAATATCTGCTCATTCATTGATAAGTAGAAACCGGAGAGGGGGGGTTCAGTGCATGATCCCATTAAAGACATGCACTACCATGCATGACTCTTGAACTAAAGCTACATATTTCTTGGGACTATGAACATCTTAAAAATATGGTACCACTGAAATTATCTCTCAAAATAAACAGAAACTTCGCAGGACAAGCTATTTCAAGTGAAAAAGAGTTGTATCAAACAATGTGGATACATAACTTTGCAATGTTTCACTCAATTCAATGCCTAACATTTCTATTTCTGAGAACACCCGAATTCTAAGTGTAAACCTAATTTAATGGTACAGATAAAGTCACAAGTTCCCTCCAAAAGGGGAACCCTCCCAACAACCAAAAATCGGGTGCAACTTACCCAGAGCACAAGTTGTGGGTTACCAAAAAAGGTGGCCTAGGTCATCATCGTCTTCAATGCCTAAATAGTAGACTGCGATTAGTGTAAGCCTGAAAATAGAAAGTAGGTAGAAATGTTAACGATCAGGTTCCTTAAGGGAGTTATATCTAGCCATGAAGAATGAAGCTTGCAAGAATAATCGTAGAATATTTCAGACACCAGAAGCAAAACCATCCACTTTATTTCCGAAGGAAAGGACATTTTAAGAAAACACCACAAGAGCAAAAGAGAGAAAAAAATATTCCAATTTTAACTTGCATAATTACATTTGGTATGGTCTGTATTTTTCAAATTTGGAGGACAAAATACTTATAGGTCACATAATGCATCTAGACAAGGATCCATACATTCTCATACGTGTAAGCTTGTGTTATATATGACAAAAGAAATTACAACTTCAAAGGTCACTTGAAAAAATTTACACACATTTACATCAATATTGGAGACCAAAAGAATTAGAGAGGAGAAAATCTAGCTGGAGAGGGACTAGTCAATAAAATGTAATTGCAGGATTCCATGAGTCTATAAAACCATGGCAACTGAAATGGTCAAATTCCTAATTAGATAAATAGTAATTTACTAAAGAACAGTGTAGAATATTACAATTTTTCGGGAGGATTACAATTTTTTCTTAGAACACTAAGAGATTTGACAGAATGTCTAATTCTTCAAACTTGGAATTGTAGAATATTATTCTTCCTGCGGCAAGCATCCTAATGGAAGGTGTTAATTGGAAAAGGAAATAAATACAGTGTTAAACAATCAGACCGTACAAGCCAAAGCAAAGTAGATAAGCATGTTCTATTGTAAGGGTGTGACAAACCTGAAGATAGTAACAATGAGAACCGTTAAGTATAAAGCAAGTTTGGCTATCCGAATTTTCTTCTCGGCATTAACTACCCTAAACACCTCAGTAACATCAATAAGATGCTCTCTTTTCACATACCTGAATCATAGAAATGGAATAATCATGACAAAAAAGAACATAAAATAAGTTTAAACAATATGTCCTAAATGGAAGAACAAACATACTCATTCATCATACTAAAAATTTCGTTGTTGACATTTCCTACCCAATATGTATATGACCCCCCAAAAATAATTCAACAATTCAACAATAATTTACATACACAAGTTCGAAAATTTTTAAACAAGAAACTAGCCCTCAAGTTGCATGGATCATGACATCACACATTCATTTCCCTTTACAAAACCAGTAAACAAGGTTAACACAAATAGCAACAAATAGTAAAGTTAACAAATTAATAGCTCATGAACATAAACTAGGAAATTGCAATGCCAAAAAATAAAAGTAAACCTCACAAAGCCAAACGGAGTTTAAAAAATTCCATCTAATTTGTCATCATGAAGGCAGTTAATAGGGATGAAAAAATCAGATTGAATGCAGTTTCAATGAAAATGTCGGGATCCAAATAGTATAACAAGAAGATTAAAGAATAGTTTCATGTTGATTGTCAGCCTACAATAGGAATCCAATATTCTATGTATTCACATCTTTCTTTGTCAATCTTTTTGATGAAAGAATTTTGAAAATAAATGGCTAAAATATACAAGTGCTGAAAAAAAGTTTAGAATGGTTTTGTATCACTTGTATGGCAATGCTAGAGTACTGGGTTTGGGCCTAAAGCCCACCAACTGGGGTCAACACAGAATTAGTTAAAATAGTTGATGTGGCCAGTTTGGTTAGAGAGGCAGGGTAGTTATAGGAAGAGGGCATGGCAAGGGGGAAAATCATTCTGTATCTTTTGTTAAAGAACCTTAGGTTGGGAACATCTCTTCTCTGACGGTCTTTGCTCTGGGATTACAGGGGTTTCTCTTCTGTAATTTGCAATAGTTCTTGTTTTTTCAATCAATGATATTGTTGTGTTTCTATCAAATCTGAGTCTTATCCATGGGATAGCTGTGTTACCAGCGATGGATGGCAAGTGGGCCATGAAGGATGAGCTGCCGGATTTTATAGGGGAACCTGTTTTGTGGATCACTAGAGCTGAAAGTTTGTTTGAGGAGTAAGAAATCCACCTGTCTGATTAGTTGCAACAAGCTTTCATGAGGATGGAAGGTGTGACTATGCTTTGGGTTCAGTCTTGGTGCCAAGATGACCTTGATGATATGAAGTTGAAGGAAGATGCATTCTCAAAAATGTTGCCAATATCTTCGCTTTCTTTTCTTTTGCTAACTTTCTATAACTTAGAAAAGGAAAAGCATGCTGCCGCACTGAGAATTCTACTTATATTGATGAAATGAGTACACCAATTAATATGCAATAAAATTATAAAATTGCATTAAATATTTTCAGACATCTGATAGGGAGACAAAAAAATCTGCTTAGGTGGCAGAAACCGGTAGTAGTAAAATTTGTGTGTCAGCCTATCTGCTAATCCAGTAATTTTTTTACAGCAAGGCAGTTTCAGCACCTAACACTGCTTCAGAAAGAATATTACCTCTATAGCTAAAACAAATAGAACAGAATATTCTCCGCCAGCAAATCAAGTTTCATCTTTTGCAGGGGATTACTAGTTCATGCGCTACAGATCACATGAATAGTGCTCAAATCTTGAAATTCCCAATGACTATTCAGTTATACATTGGAACATTTCAGTCTCAGTGGTAGATAGTCAAATTAAGCTTTAGGGAGAAAGATCCGTAAAACTTTAATTCTTCCCTTCACTATGCTTTAAATGTACTTAATTTAAAACATAATATCATCTACACATTGATTGGTCAAGGAATTGAATTTTAGTTAACAATCTTGCCAACTAATTGTATTTTGCAGGACCTTGCTTAGGGATGGACATTGGCAGTATTGAAGAAAGAGAAGGATCACTATTATGTTACTAGTTGTAGTCCTTTTACTAGGATTAGGTCCATAGTGTTAGACCAAGACGATATGATCATAGGCAATCTAACCAAGACAATCTTATCTCAATACTAGTATGATCAATGACAGTCTAGTCTTCATTAGCCAACATTGTATTAAGAAGAAGTTCAATGGTTTTGATCATAACAAATCATATCAAGTTTTGATGAAGCAATAGTTTTGATCTAAGTTTAATGTGATCATCAGATAAAACAATCAAATCATCAAAAGAAAACAAGCTCAATCTTCACAAAACTATCAGACCACAGAAGACTTTCCTGTAACTGTAGAACAGGACTAAGGATTAACTTTGTGAGCCTTTATTAGCATCTATTTGTTCTCTTGAGTTTACAAAAACCTCTCTGGAATAATAACATATTCAGATTGACAAGAAAGATATGAAGAATATTTCAACAGAATCTTTCACAAGTTCAGATGTAAACTAGTAAATTAAAATAGCCAAACAACTAAGCAATAAACAGTCATAGCCAAAACAGAGTTTAAAGAATTTCATCTACTTAGTCACAATAAAATATTTAAAAGCTTTCATAACAAAGTGGGTGGGGGGTGTATCAGTTTCGATCAGAACTTCAGATTCAAACAGCAGTAAAGAGAGAAATATTCCATTTACACAAAAGATTGTATAAATGCACAACTATAATCACATCATACATGTACTTCACTCCTTTGATTCCCCAAGCAAAAGTAAACCTGTGCAAGCATCCATGTTGTATGTAGGAAAAAATATAAAACAAAATGTATACACAAAAGTTGCCCCAAAAGTACTTGGTTTTGAGTTCACATAAATCCTTCGAAGAAAGTAAAACTCTTGGGCCTCAATCTTTTTCTAAAAGCACCCATACAAGGAAAATAAGAAAAAGGTAAACTAAATTGAGCTCAACCATGAGTTAGAGTCAACTTAAGCATTCTAACTAATATAAAAAAATTTCCACTAACTTCTTCAAAAGATGAGGCAACAGGTTAATTTTAGCTTACAGAAGAAGCTCTTTTTCTAGCCATAACATTATTATAAGCACACACAGAGACAGTATCAGCAGCAAAAACTTCACACCTAAATACCCCATCAAACAAGCACAATGTGATTAACAACAACACAGCGTTCAGTTTCATCTGGCAAAAAAAAACATGAACAAGTTAACTTACAGTCTGACATGGTAGCAAGTAACAGGAACAGTGAGCAAAAACATGAACCAATGGCCAGTGAAGAGGCACAGAGCACACAACGCTCCCTGCCCAATGAACTCGGGAAGAACGAAGTAGTTAATCCGAGACGAAGCGTCAAAAGGGTTGATGTAATCAGACTCCAAATCCGACAGAATCAAAACCTTCAACCCCAACAACAATAGTCCGAAATCAAAAACAGTTTTATGAAAAAAAGAAAGTACGCAAAGGGAAAATGGAAGACCTGGTAGAAAGTGGAGGCGAGAAGGGCAATGTTGGCAGGGAAACAAATGAGGAGCCAGAAGATGAGATTCCAACCCATTTACAGAGAGGGAGAAGAGTAGGGTTTGTGAATGGGAAAAGGGTAGACAGTGACCGTTGGAACCGATCCAAAATTCAAAAGTGGAGATGAATGAATGTATCTCTGTTGGCATCCACGCCTGTGGAAAAAGGAAGAGTAAAGTACCATTTGTCCCACACCGCCGGATATCAAAATAGAAACCGTGATTTTTAGAAAAAGAAAAAAGCAATGTCATCATCGATTATTACTCAACTGGTAAGATGTCAGTGACACACAATCAGATACTTTTTTTTTTTTTTTTCTCTCTCTCTTCGGTGAATTTTAGATTATATTTCGTCAAATTATACAATTTTTTTTTTTTTACTTTTCCTATTCCTATGACGATAATCTCTGCCAATTATTTTGATAATGGTACTTTTGATGTCTTTCATGATCTTTATATTTGTAGGATTAAAAGAGAAGGAAACATATTTACAAGACTAAATACGTATTTAAATTTAAATTAATTGATAATTAAATTAATATTTAACCCTTTAAAAAGTTGTTACTTGCCTTTGTTTATGTGACAAGTTTTTGTCTTTCCAAAAAAGGCTCGTTTATAGAACCTCTAATCCAAACCCCATGGGTAAAATCCGACCCATAAGATTGGGCCCGGCCCGTATTACCCAGTCCAGAAGGAACTAGAGGTTGCAGAGAGGAGCTGAAAGATACTGAACTTCCTAAATCATCATTTGAAAATCTTGCTTCACCCTTTCATCTTCCAACTATTGTTATTATTCTTTTCTTCAATTCCAGATTCTACCTTTTCTCTTTCACAAAACTCATTAGAGCCCCAAAACCCATTTACCCACTCTTCATTGCATTGTCTTCAACAGGTTTGCTTTTCCTCACCCCTTGTGTTCTTCTCTCCATTGCCTTTTTTTTTTTCTTCTTTCCTTTTCCTCTTTATATTGTATTTGTTATACATAAATTGCAGTAATAGGAGTCATAGGGAATTTGAATTTTATATTAATATTGTATTATATACATTTCATTCCTGCTGCCGATAGAACCATGCTATGAAAAACCCCATTTTATGTGGATTTTTTTTTTAATTGTTGTCATTTTAGTGTTAAGGTTGCTGATGATACTAACTGATATGGGTTCAATCAAGAAAAGAACTTAAATTGGGTTCAAGTTGGATTGGATTAAATGGGAAGTTCATGTGATTCTAATGTGAATACCTGAAAAGCCAAAATGATAAATTTAGTGGATTTTGTCAAGAGTGTACATCAAGCTGGATCCTAAAGCAACCTACCTATATAACTTTTCAAAGTTTTATGTGTTTATTTACCATCTTGGAACAAGCTTGAATGAGAATAACTTTTCTTCATAAAAAGATGCACATTTACTTTGTCTCAGAATGAAGTATTGAAGTTTCTTCTACTGGAATGGTGTTGGTAAAAATAGAGTATAAATCGATTGTATGTTTAGTTTGAAAATTTATATTTAATTGTTAAATGGGCTCTTTTTGAGGAAGCGTTTAAGTATGTTCAATAGAGATTTCTGAAGATAATAGAGATTGTCAGCTGATAAATAAGAGAAAAGATGCACTGCAGGGTTTCACAAATTCTTAATTGCGTATTAACCCATTGTCTTAAGGATGGGAAAATGGCAAGTCTAAGATGCATTCAGAGATGGGAATCAAATGGTTGATTCCTGTTTTCAGTTGTGATTTAGTGCTACTTTAGAAGGTGTTTGGAAGAGTTTCCCTTAGGTTATTCTCATTCCTGTTTGGTTATTCCCTTGTGTTTGTGGTGTGAGAAAATCATACAATTTAAACATTTGGGCCTTCCAGATGTTCAGATTTGTCCTTATTTTTATGAAATCTCTTGCTTGCCAGTGCCATTAGTCCATAGCACCCACCCAAGCACTTGATAGAATGTAAGTAATCCTCCAATTGTGTTAAATAGAATAGTTTCTGTGTAATGATATTGAAATTGAATTTTTAACACCAGAAATTACAGGAAATCAATGGAAAGTATAGGAGTGAGTCTTTGAATACATACATGGACAATGGCTAAAAATGGAAAAAAAAATATGGTCGTTGCTTATATCAATTTATCTTATGCAATGTGATTTTTATGTTGTTGAGTGTGATTTTGACTAATCATGCTGTTCGATTAGCTTTAGTTACACTGATCTGGCATTTTGAACTTCAGATGAACGAGTTACTAACCACAATTTAAACAGTTGACATTTATTTTGTTTTTATGTATACTAGTTTAAAATAATATTATGCTTTTGTTGTTGGCTTCGGATACTGTGTGAAATCATGTCCATTGACTAAACGAAAAACAATATGTATGCAATTTCGTATTAATTTCCAAGTGATATGAATTTTATGAACAAGATTAACATGATAAGGACCAAATCCAGTGAGCTGATTGTCTTGAGAATTAAGCTGGGAGCTGGCCTATAATATTGGGTTATGGGGATATTAATGCTAATTCGTACATTTATAGTAATGTTACTGTGGATTGATAAAAAAATTAATTCTTATAAAAAATAGTAATGTTACTTTGAATAGTTTCTGATGAATATGGTTGGCTTTTATTCAGGCAATGTAAACATGAGTGTTTACTTTTCTACTAGTCAATCTTCAATAAATGCTGTTGTCCTGAAAGGTCGTTCTCCACTGCTGTTGAGCAGTAACATTCATGGACTTTGTTCCCGCGGAATATCCACTTCATTTTCTTCTAGTTCATTTCCTGGGGAGTCAGAGATAAATCATGTTGGTCTTTCTGTTTGCACAAAATTGTCCAGTTCTACGGTTATGGGCCAAACAATTAGAGGAGGTTTCCTTGGATCATGCTGCTCCAAGCAAAGGGGAAATACTCGATTTGTTAGTTCTGTAGTACCTCGGAAGAGGTATCATGAAATTTCATTGGCATGCCAAAGTATGAATATGAGGCTTTTGTTACCCAAACAAAAATTGCTGCACAAAGTTAAGTGTAATTTTGGTCCAGTAAGTTGGCCACGGGGATGTGCTACAGTTGGCTTGATTTTTGGGTTACTTGTATGTAGTTCTAGTTCTGAGCCTGCTCATGCCGAATCACATCCTGAAAAAGAAAATAGGAAAAATGACTGCAACGAGTATGAGTCAAATGTTAAATTCTCACATGGGAAGAAAGTTTATACTGACTATTCTGTAATTGGTGAGCTGCACTCTCTGTTAAGACTCTAGAGTCTAGATACATACACATACAAGTCTATTCACATGCTTACTTATCCATAAATAATGAGCAAATAGATGTAGATAAGAACCTAGGCATTTGTGTGTAATAACTGCAATGTTTACTAAACTTATGGTGCTGAGCAGGAATACCAGGGGATGGAAGATGCTTATTCCGCTCTGTTGCTCGTGGGGCCTGTTTGAGGTCTGGAAAGCCTCCTCCTAGTGAAAGCATCCAAAGAGAGCTAGCGGATGATTTACGAGCCAGAGTATGTTTTATGTATCTCTGTTTTATGTATCTCTGTGCATCATTCTAACAAGTTTAAAACACCACCTTCCTCCTGACTTCCTTGAAACTAAACTAATTTGAAAAAACACAAAGACACAATATTGCCAACAATTTAAAGTGATTGCTGAGCTTATATCGATTACTGATGGATCATCATTTCAAATTATTCTTGTAGTAACTTCCTAATAAAGCGGTTGAAGCTATCTGGTCACTACTTTACCTCACCTCATGTTATTGACTTTTGTCTTTCATTTTTCAGGTTGCTGATGAGTTTATCAAAAGAAGGGAAGAAACTGAATGGTGAGTTGCCATATTGGTACCTTTAGCATTCTGATGATTACATGTCTTGATCCGGAATTTTATGAATACAGTTCTTTCAATCTGTTTTTCTCCTCATAACATGTATACAGTTAAAAATACGATAGAATGTTTGAGACATCAACAACTGTTTTTACTGTCAATAAAACAATGAGTTTATTTTCAATCTTCATGTTTGTCCTAAAGTGTGCTTTGGTACAAGCAGATTCCCCACTTGGTGTAGGAAGTTTTTTTTTTTTTTTTTTTTTTTTTTTTTTTTTAAAAATTTTTAAAATTAACCAGGTTTAATTTTTTTCAAATGGTTTTTTTTATTGGAAAAGGTAAAATATTTTTTTTATGGTGGGCATTTAATCCTTCTTTTCA